>Ga0164242_10000340_pt1 | contig 58352 bp, 96 predicted proteins | sample OricomgcompostMG_FD_108783 | JGI IMG/M metagenome (GOLD analysis project Ga0164242, IMG submission 108783) | Miracle-Growth compost microbial communities from Emeryville, California, USA - Original compost - Miracle growth compost (MG) ...
CTTGATCCTAATGGGGACGTAGTGCTAATGGGAACACGACTCGTTCGCAACGAGTAATTGAGGGTTCGATTCCCTTCGTCTCCACCAACGAGCCGAACGAATTATCGTTACCGAAGTTCAACTCTTTGATCGGCGACCTGACGCCGATTGGCCATTGGGGCCTCCGGTGATTCCTCACTTGCTCGTTTTCAATTTACCGATGAAACGGTCGAAGCCATTATCCTGGATATCGAGTTCAGGATCTTTGCTCAATTTGCTCCAAAGCGCATTGGCTCCTGGCGATCTCTCGGTATCGCTGATTAGCGTGTAGCCCTGCTCAATTAGGGCCTTATAGAGGATCGTTCCAAGACCTTTGGAACGATCCGTCGCTGTGATGAAAGTGGAGTTGATTTGAACTACGCCATCCTGTGTGTAACAGGAGCAATAACCCAGGGGTTCATCACCTTTGACGATATAGGCGATCAGCTTGTCATATTCCTCATGTTCGTAGACGTCATAGCCCAATTTGCTTGTGATCAATCTGGCCTGATGTTTGCGAGTGAGCCAGTTCCTGCGAAGGTTCAGCTCTTGCTGACTTTCGAGATCGTGGCTTTCGGTGATTTCACTCCATCGCATCGCATATTTACCTGCGCCCGTAGCTCAGCTGGATAGAGCATCAGACTACGAATCTGAAGGTCATAGGTTCGAATCCTTTCGGGCGCGCCATCTTTATTGACGACATGGTGGTTGGTTTTTAACAGAGTTGCATGACCCTCGAAGAGCACCTCCTGATTGAACGCTTACGCATTTGGCGTGAAGCCTATTCATCCATTCTCAATAGTGGCTATATCAACGAACGCACTTTGTCTCATCGTGTGGATAGTGCCAAGGCGGCAGCGAAACAGGCACTCAGTGATTTTGATGAGGTTGCTAAGAAGTTACGCGATGAGCTCAAGAATCCCAGGGGGCCTTGGTCGTAATTGACATCTAACCAGACTTTGCTAGACTGGTCGGATGTACGAGATGTCTAGACCCGATGACTATCTCCTGGAACGTATGGCCCGCCGCGTCAGACGCTCGGATAGACCTGACTTCGATGTCAAGATTGTCTTTGGTCTTATCAAGCATGGTGATAAGACCTGGGATGCCGCTTATGAGTGGCTTGACTCGTGTGCTATCGAGTATTTCACCTATTCGCCATTCTCTGACGATTGGCGCCGCTACTTTGGTTTTAAGAGCAAGGCGGATGCCGCTCTTTTCAAGTTGAAGTTCGCACCCTGATTGCCCTCGCCAGTGGATCTGGCATCGGACCTCCTAAGTCTGACTGCGGTCGTTCGATTCGACCCGAGGGTGCCAATGAATAATGACACCCTCTCCTAGCCAGCTCTACGGTGTTGGCGAAGGAGATACCAAGTGAGTTACGATAACAGGGTTGTCGATGTTGCCTTTAATGAGAGCGGTCATCGGAGAGACGGGCGTGGCCTTACTCCGAGAAGAACGGCTACTTTGAACCTAGGCAACACCGATTTCAAATTTACTCCGACCTTGACATCGAAGATTCATGGGATTTCGGTTTTTGACAGCATTGAAGCAATATCCAAGCATCTCAAATGCCCAGATTGGCAGGGCGTAAGAATCCAAGCCCTCCGCATATTCCAGCATTACCTGACTGATGAGCTTGGCCTTTCTGGGGTGAAGCTTCGCAAGCAGATCACCTACACCAAGCGTTATTCCAAATCACCTTGGCGGTATTATGATCTATACACCTACATCAGGTGCCCCACAGATCGCACAACGGAATCCGTCTACATCAAAATGACAGGGCTGGATGCCATCGGTTCAAACTTCGTCGACTGGGTCAATAGGGTTTGTTCCGATATGGTAGGCGAAGCAGGTGCGAAACATATTGAATCTTAGGTCAGGGCCACGCTAAAGGCCAACTTCCACAATGGGGAGATTGGTCAATGAAATTGCTGGCTGGTAATGCCAATATGGCACTGGCTCATGAGATTGCGGCTTACCTCGAGATTTCACTCATTGATGCGCGCATTCGTCGCTTTGCTGATGAGGAGATTTTCGTCGAGATCCGCGAGAACGTTCGTGGTGAAGATGTCTTTATCATTCAACCCACCTGCCATCCAGTCAACGATAGCTTGATGGAATTGCTCATCATGATCGATGCGTTGAAGCGTAGCTCAGCTCGTCGGATTACAGCGGTGACGCCCTATTATGGTTATGCGCGCCAGGATCGCAAACCTGGCCCTCGTACGCCAATTAGCGCAAAGCTGGTAGCCAATCTCATCACATCAGCCGGTGCTGATCGTATCCTGGCTCTTGACCTACATGCTGGTCAGATCCAGGGGTTCTTCGATATACCAACTGATAACCTGTATGCCGCTCCAGTTATTGCCACTGACATCCTTAGGAGCTCAGACGTCAATGATGTCATGGTAGTCAGCCCTGATGTTGGAGGTGTGGTTAGGGCTCGTGCGTTGGCAAAACGCCTCAATAATGCGCCCCTGGCAATCGTTGATAAGCGTCGTGAAAAGGCCGGTGTTTCGGAGGTCATGAATATCATTGGTGAGGTGGATGGTAAATCCTGTATCCTCATCGACGATATCGTTGATAGTGCTGGCACCCTTTGTAATGCCGCCCAAGCGCTCTTGGATGCTGGTGCCAAAGAGGTCAGCGCGTATTGTACGCATGGTGTATTGTCTGGTGCGGCCTTCGATAGGGTCAACCAGAGTGCGTTGAAGGAATTGGTAGTCACTGACACCATTCCCCTAAGAGAAGATGGCGGTGAGAAGATCCGCCAGCTTAGTATCGCCCCACTACTTGGTGAGGCTATTAAGCGAATTGCAGCTGAGCAATCAGTGAGCAGTCTTCTTGATTAAGTGTTTGAGGGCCGACTGTTTGGGTTATCTGATGGAAAACCGTTGACTTAGGTCTTGTAGGTTCGAACCCTACTCTTCCGACTATGACGGAAGATGGCGGAAATTGGCAGACGCGACGGAAAGAATTCCAAGCGACTACTTGCCCTCAATCATGGAGAGTGAACCGGTCAGGCGGCCGGACCCGCTTGGAAGGCGGTGGGAGCCGAAAGGCTTGGATTTCGAGTATCCCGCTCTCCGCATACGCATAAATACCCGTGGAGGGCCTTATGCGACTTTATGAAATCCACCAGGGTTACGAGCTTCGTTTCGTCAAAGATAAGTGGTATATCAACGACCAGCCTATCTCGAATGATGATGCCAAGAAGATCAATGCCCGACTCAGCGACATTGCGTGTAATTCAGGTCGTCACAATTATGCAAAGCTATCCAATGACTACCTGAGAGCGGCCTATGATGTCGCGAAGAGCAAGGCAGCTGGAACATTCTAAGGCTACTCGTCGAGCATTCCCCAGAAGGCTTCCAAGAGAGTTACTGGCCAGGCCACGCTTCGGCTGACATTGATCCAGCTATCCATTTGCGGATAGACTCTGATAAGCGCCGCAGACATCGCGAGAGCGACTGCCAACCAGAGAACCAAGAAGATTTGAAGAAACAGCATCACATACTTAGCCGCTCTTGGTAGCGGCTTTTCGTCGTCTCTGCCCTATAAATAACTGAAAAGGGTGGCAGAATGAGCGTGAGATTCACTGGCGGATTCATACCAAATATGAGTTTCTCATGTTTGACACCTAGGCGCGTAGTTTGGCTTAGTGATCAAACCATCTATGGTTTGATCAATCAGACCATTGGTGATACGTTGGTAGCTACTGGAGATCAGCCAATTACGTTTGGTTTGGTGTCAGGATCTTTACCAACTGGTATTACCCTAGAACCAGATGGTTCTTTCGTTGGAACAACTACCAATGTGGGTGTTTTCAACGTGACTATACGGGCGTCATCACCATACCTACACACTGATCAAGACTTCGCTATGGAGATTCTAGCATCACCACCGGGACCAGTTCAGATTATTACCGATGGTTCTACCCTAAGTTTGTCAAATTGGACAACGAGTAGTGTATCTTTGTATAAAGGCGCCTTTGATTTAGCCCGCTATTCTGGTCGTATGAGCCAGATTACCGGTAAGACAGATGATGGTAAACATTATACCTTTACTATGAGCTACTCGAATGCAATTGTCGCTTCAACGGGGGTTAATTTGAGTTACACGATCCAGGATGGTAATAAGGTTTTGGCTACGGGGAATATCACCAATGCCGGATCAATTAACTCAACCTATACTATTGCTCATTTTGTAGGAACAGGCAATCACGCGACACTCGTAATCAGCAATCTCTCCGGTGGTTACGATACCTTAGTTTTCAATATATCGATCACCAGAGACGGTGGATAGCTTCTTGCTAAGTAGGTAATGCCAAGCATTACCGTTCAAGACTGTCTGGAGGGGATGAAAGCCCTAGAGCCTTCTTCCATCGACATTTGCGTCACAAGCCCGCCTTACAACCTTGATATCAAATATGGCACCTATGCCGATAATCAGCCACGTCAGTCTTATCTGGCGTGGCTTTCTTCTGTCTTTGAGCAGGTTGCTCGTCTACTCAAAGATGATGGTCACTTCTTCCTCAATATGGGTTACAGCAATGTGGATCCTTGGGTTGGCATGGATGTGGCCAATGAGGCACGTAAACACCTGGTGCTCCAGAATAACTTCACATGGGTCAAGAGTATCGCTATCGATGAGCGTCAGATAGGTCACTACAAACCCATCAACAGTGATCGATTTGCCAATCCAACCTGGGAACACCTTTTCCATTTTACCAAGACTGGTAAGGTGCCATGTAGCAAAGCGGCCATTGGTGTACCCTATGCAGATAAGAACAACTTGGATCGCACGGGTCGGTATCGTGGTAAGTTGATCAAGAAGATGGGTTTCAAGGATAAGAGGGTCTTTGATGCCCTTGCAACACCCGCACAGCGTCTTGAGCTAGAGCAGGCACTCGCGGATAAGCTAGCTCATAAAGGGCCCGTAGAAGATCGTCATTGCCCTGGTAATACGTGGTATGTGCCCTACGAGACTATTGCGGATCGTGGAACTCATAGAGGATCACATCCAGCCACATTCCCCACTGAGTTGGTTAGACGTGCTATTAAGTTCAGTGGAGCGACCGGAGTGCTTCTTGACCCCTTCATGGGAACAGGAACAAGTGCGGTGGCAGCTAAGCTCGAGGGGTTGGATTGGGTCGGTTTTGATCTAGATGAGCAATACGTCACCTATGCTAGAAATAGATTGACCTCTATGGATCGACCTACTAATCAGGATTGAACTAGATCGAAACCAGAGAGTGAGGTCTAGTGTGAATATCCTTCAGCAATTCATGGAAGCGCTCAATTTCAGGCTCAACGATGCCTGGGAACATCAATGGCCCTCCTACAATCAGGGTCAGGCCCTTGGTTATCACAACGATTATGCGTCGATGACGATCGTCTTTGACCGAGACACTCAGGAAGCCATTGAAATAACAGCAACTAGCGAGACGGATGCTAGTAGCTCGCATTATTATCGCTGGATCAATCCAGATTTTCTCGATGCGATCAAGGCCGAGTATGTTAGACGTGGTCTCGAGTTCAACAAGTTTGTCGAGGATGACGAGTTCATTGATCTGGATGTGGTCGAAGATATCCTGGAGAAGGGTGTTGCGATGCTGGCCGATGAGGAATTTGACGAGCGAGTGATGGTTCCTTTGGATCTGGCCGATGCTGAGCTTCTTGAAATTTTCAAGGCGGCTCATAAGCGTGACATTACCCTAAATCAGTTCATCGAGGAAGCCCTCAAGAGTGCAATCAGCGATGCTGAGCGTAAGGCCCTTGAAGCAACTGTCGCGACTCTTGACTGAGTTGATTCCACTAAGTAGATAGAGGCCTGTGACGGGCCGTAGCCTATGGGTTATCATAACCAGCGTGTCGTAGGTTCGAATCCTACCTTCCATTTCGATGGAAGTAGCTCAGGTGGTAGAGCAGCCGGCCCCACTCCATAAGTGAAAACTTGCCCGTCACACCTTCCTATGTTAGAATGATCATGGGCTTGAAGCATTAAGGTGATGCCGTCTCCTCATAAGAGATTGAACTTGGGTCAGTACCGAGCAGGCCTACAGACATGAATGGTATCGTGCCTTTAGAGGATTCCAAGATCCTCAGATCAGAGCAACCCTCATTTGCTTGCCAGCTTACCCTTGATCACACCACACAGACTACCACCGCCAGAGACTAACACCCTCTGGCTTCGCTCGTGGTTTCAATTCAAATTGTGGTGACTTATGGATATTCAACTCGACAACAATGATCATCGTCGTCTTGGGCGTGATCTCAAACTTTTTCATCTTCAGGAGGATGCCGCTGGTAGCATCTTCTGGCATCCAAGGGGTTATGAGCTCTTTAGGGTGATTGAATCATACATTCGATCTAAACTCAAGCGTGATGGTTATCAGGAGGTCAAAACGCCTCAACTGTATGATCGGTCACTTTGGGAAAGGTCAGGCCATTGGGATAAGTTCCAGGATAACATGTATGTGATTCATGACGAGCAGCGACCCTTTGGTATCAAACCAATGAACTGCCCTGGTCACGTTCAGATCTTCAACAGTGACATGGTAAGTTATCGTCAATTGCCATTGCGGCTAGCTGAGTTCGGATGCTGTCATAGGAGTGAACCTTCAGGTGCCCTCCATGGTATTATGCGAGTTCGCCAATTCACACAGGATGACGCTCATATCTTCTGTTCACCTGACCAAGTTGAATCAGAGGTGGAGCGATTCATCAACCTCCTACGCGAAGTCTACGCAGATTTCGGCTTCCATGACGTGATTGTCGGTCTGTCAACGAGACCTGAAAAGCGAGCCGGAACGGATGAAGATTGGGATAAGGCAGAAGCAGCCCTTGCCGACGCGGTAGATACCACGGGCCTTGAATATAAGATCCAACCTGGTGAGGGTGCTTTCTATGGCCCCAAGTTGGAATTCGCTCTTAGGGACCGAAAGGGCCGTCAATGGCAATGTGGAACGATCCAATTGGATATGGTTCTACCCAAACGTCTAGGAGCGGAATATGTGGCCCAGGATGGAAGCCGTCAATCACCTATCATGCTCCACAGAGCAATCCTAGGTTCAATTGAACGATTCATCGGCATCCTCCTAGAGCATTATGAGGGGAATCTACCCTTCTGGCTCTCTCCTGAAAACGTGGTGGTCATCCCCCTCCAGGGTGGAGAAAAAGCGGCCAAAGCATTTGCTGAACTCGCTATAGCGCAAGGAGCTCGTGTGATTCTTGATGATCGCGATGAGCATCTGAAGCAGAAGATCAAAGAGCATAGCGAGATGAAACGCAACTGGATCGTGGTCATCGGTAAACGCGATGTCGAGAAGGGGGTAGTCTCGGTACGTGAACTAGGCCGAAATCATGCTGAAGAGAAGATGGCTGGTTTGGCCCTTATGGAGATCCAGAGCCTGATCAAGTAGATTGACACCTAAGAGTCAATGCCTATATTGGTCAGAGTTCAAACGGAGGTAATCAATGGAATTGACACGCGGGGAGGCATATGATCAGGGCCTCCGCAACTATATGACAGGGATCTTCAACTGGATGATCCTTGGCATTCTGATCAGTGCGGGCGCGGCCTGGGTCGCGATGGCTGAGGGTCTTCCACAGTGGTTCGCCCTTCATAGCGGCTACTTCCTCGTGGCTCTTCTGGCACCCCTAGGGATCATCCTCTGGATGGGCGCCATGTTGAAGAACGGTTCACTCGGTGCGATGCGGCTGGGTTACCTGTTTATCGCCTTCCTCGAGGGGTTGACGATTTCAACGCTGGTAGCGAGGTATTCCCCCGATAGTGCGATCTTAGCGTTTATCGCGACGGCCGCCAGCTTTGCGGGTTTGAGCCTCTGGGGCTATACGACCAATCGAAACCTGTCAGGTATCGGCAACTTCCTCATCATGGCTCTTTTCGGCTTGATTGCCGCGTTGATCCTACAGATGTTCCTTCAATCCACCATGCTTGATCTGTTGATCACCGCGGCTGGTGTGTTGATTTTCGCCGGTCTGACCGCCTATGACACACAGACGTTGAAAAACAGCTATAGCCCAGGGATGAGCAGTGACGAGATTGCTAGGATTCAGGTCTGGGGTGCGCTGGATCTCTACTTGGATTTCCTCAATCTCTTCATCTACATCCTGCGTATTGTGGGCTCATCGAGCTCGTCGAGCAGCAAGTGAATTGACAACCTGGCTCTGACCTTTTAGGCGGAGCCAGGTCAATGAAAGGGGAAATATGTCAGTAGTTCTTACGCATTCCGTTACAGGTCAGACCAAGGTGGTACCCTCAGGGTTTTCATGGACCACCCTCTTCTTTGGTATTTTTCCTGCTTTGTTCCGTGGTGATATCAAATGGGCCGCTATCATGTTTGTAGCCGCATTTGTGACCTGCGGTTTTTCATGGCTCGTCTTTCCGTTCCTCTATAACAAGTTCCACATCGATGACTTACTGAAGAGCGGCTGGTTCTACCAGGGGCAATCAGCGCCATTTGTGCCACAAGGTCAGACAATCAATGTGAACGTCAATACGGCTTCTGCAACTGTGAATTAAACGGTTGACGGGCCAGGATATAGGCGTCATAAGACAGGCAAGCTAGAGATCCAGATCCGAAAGGAAGCAAGTCTCTAGCCCGGAATCTCGGGTTAAGCCCCCCTTAATTCGAGATTCCGTCATTTCGGGGTAGCTGAGTGGTTAAGCGCCCTCCTATGAAGGGAGGGAGTTACGATGGTTCGAATCCATCCCCCGAAGCAAAGCTAGGTTGGATTAGTTCCTTTCTAGCGACTAGACCCTGGGATCTCGCTGACCCAGGGTCTAGTCATGTCTGGTTGACATTCACTCCACTTGCGCTAGAAATAGGGCAAAATGGAGTAGATCGATTGACTGAAGAAGTAGATAGATTGGCTAGAGGCCTGGTTCGAGAAGAGCTTAGGAATCATTTCAAAGTTCTGCGAAATTCGGCCGATATGACCATATTTGGAGACACGTTCTCCAAAGGATCCGGGTTGAATGACCTGAAGGTTAAACGTCTCAGGATCGCAGCAAAACGTCAACTTGTAGATATTGGTCATGCATTTGGAGCCGAATCCTATCGGGCCAAGATGGATCCATCAGGCCCTATGATGAATGTTGATTCCATGTTTCTCTGGGAGCCGCATGACTTCACGGTGACAGACGGTAGCCATTCAAGGAGTGAAGAGCTATTGAATCTTTCGCTCCTCAGGTTAGCCATTGGTAAGAAGAAGATCATCAATGACTTCGTGAATTGCTACATCTGCTTAAACGATCACACTCTTTACCGTTTGATTCAGAGGGGTGGAGTGGATAGGTTGCCACTCAGTCGCCTGTCAGAGGATGTGGGGGAATGGTTCCCCTATGCGGCTCAATACCTAACGAGTTACTCATTCCTACATCAAAAGCTAGGTCAGAACGTCTTCATTCCGTATCTAGGTGGCGCCCTATTGGCCAAGATGTCACTCATCGAGGTAACCAGCGATAAAACGGGCATGGCCACAAACTATACGAGAGTTATAGCCACCCCTTGGGGGAAAGAGATAGCCCAACCACCGTTCGATCATATTTTGACACAAACCGAGAATGGCAAAACATTCAGCACGATGCTGACCATTAAGACGTGGATACCTGAGTCTTTCTTCCACCGAGAGCAGTGGTGGGCCAAATTTCGGATCGAGGAATTCAAAGACGAGTTTGCGGAATCTTTCGAAAATGCCGAGCGTCTATTGATCGGTGATCCCCGACCCATATCCGATGAAGTGTTTGAAAGATCCAAGTCGAGGGTCGAGGATTTCGGCCGAAGATTCATCAAAATCTTCGGTGATAAACGCTGGGCTACAGCGTGTAATTGGCTCAAGAGCTAGTTATCCACAAAGTTATCCACAGCTCTTTGAACTTCACCAATAAAAGTTCTTGCGTCTCACGGCCCGCCTACGTAGATATGAGGCATCGGAAGCAAACGCTATCCAAGCACAAACAATAGGAGCCCCGCTTACTAGGTTTGTAAACTAGGTAGAAGGTTACTCTCGATACCATGTAGACTTCGGTTTACATCGGTTGGCCAACTGGTCGTAGACATCTTCGGATTGATACACCAGTTGGCCTAAACCCGAGTTTTGTGAAAGGTCTGCTGAACTCCCTGAGAAAGATCCTCGGATCCTATCATAGCAACAGCAGAACCCTGCACAGAAACCACAGTAGGAATTTCGGTTTCTATTGTCGGTTGGGGTCTAGTGTTTCGGCATTAGACCCCAAAACCCAATCCAAGCAAGACATGGAGTTTACTCCATGACACTACTAGGATACCATCGCAGACTTCGGTTTGTGGTCGGTTGGGGCTAGTTAGTTTTCGGATTAGCTAGCCCCTAAACCGATGTTGGTGAAGATTAACCAACTTAGTGGCTCTTCGGAGCCTATGCTGGATAACTTCACTGATACCAAGAGAACTCCGGTTCGAATGGTTGGCCCAATAGGATTTCGGTCCTATTGGGCCTAAACCATCTGTGGTAAATATGGCATGATCAAGTTCCGAGTACCCCACTACAGTGGCCGGCTTCGCATTAAAACCATTCCTCCTATCGCTCTACAAGGCGATCTAGGCTCCTTGAGCGGATCAGTTACAAAGATCCAGAATGAGGGGTTGGTAACCGACGCACCAGGTAAATTCATCGATCTTGGTTCGCTTGTCTGATTTCGAGATTTCTTAGGGCTTAATCTAGAAAAAGTCTTGCGATCATCCGACTGCTTGTACATATACGGCGAATCAGCGGTGATACTCCTCGCGGTGTTACTGTTGGTGTCTAACAGGGCCTAGGTTTCTGTTACGATTATCCCTGGTGGATTACCATTGGAGATGATCACCCTTAGTGGAAGCGTTCGCGTTGGTGGCTTTCGGGTCGCCACATCGGGTCGCACCCTCGACCGCAACCACGAAGCGATGTCTAGGAGAGGTTAAAGGGTTCGCCCAGACGCATGATCTTAGATGTCGATGTGGAGGGCTATCCAGGGGGAAGTCTGGATTAGCGCCCCACAATGGGCCCCGGTTGGATTGATTCCGATCGGGGCCCTAAATGTCTCTGACCCTGGTGTGACCCAGAAGAAAAAAGTTCATCGCACGGTGAAAAAGTTGTTGACCTAGCTCACAGGATTCCATATAAGAGTGAGACCAACACGGTGCTACAGAGTAGGGTTTACCCAACAACGTAACACGGTGAAGGAGATCGAGAAACAAGGTTGACAACCTGGCATTTCGGTGTTAGATTAGAGACCTAGTTTCAAAGATTACCGCTTCTGGTGATAGCTTGGAGTAATCCAAGTTAAAGGTGACGGGCCCCAACCCTAGCCACCAAACGCAAGTTTGGTCAACGGAAGCATCCTCACCTGCTAGCCAAAAGCTAGACCATCAAACTCCCCAAGGGTTGTGGTGGTAGGTAGGACACCATAGGATGACTGTTCCGGCTTCGGCCGGTATAATCCAGATGGCGACGAGCGGTCTGGTAATGGGTTTCGCAGCCCAACGTCACCAGCGAAATATGGTTACTATTGAGTGGCAAGAGGTAGTCATAAAGTCTGAGGGTAGCACCAAGGGCGTATGGCAGGTCAAAGGGTTTGGTTACTGGCTAACCAGTAGACAGATCCTGTAAACCGATTAAGTAGCCCCGCAAGGCGAAAGATACGCGGAGTGTAGTATTTTGTGGATCAAAAGTCCATGAAGCTACTGAGTCAGCACTTCGTTCTGGGTTTGCTCCCCTCAAAAGGAGTAATTTAGCACTATGGACAATGCTGCCAAAAACTGAAAGCCTGACTCGCTAATGTGCTAGTTTTCCTCGAAAGAGGAGAGCAAAAGAAGCCCAACCCCCTTAGCTACGGCTAATAGGGGCATTACAGAGATCCAAAGTCCCTGTAGTGTTGGTAGAAGAGTTTGTGTTGGGGCCGCAACCCCTTAACTGGTAGCGATACCAGGCGCAGATAGACGCTGCTGATAGCATATTAGGTCACCGCTACTGCCTGCGGTATATAAATCGGAAGCGGCTTTGAGCGTTACCAAGCGACTGCCTAGAGCTACGTTTGGTGGAAATCGGTAGAAAACCGGATGAAACCGGGGATAATGACTGAAGACGCTCGCAAGTAGGTGTATTCTCAACCTGCTCCTGAAAGCTAGACCGGAAACGGTCTAGCTTTCGCCATGACGACCATTCGAGACACTCTGGAATCTTTCTGGTAGACAGTTGGGTTACTCAATGTTAAAGACCTGGCATAGGAGGTCTTTATGTCAGTCAGAATGGCTCTTGCGAAACTCTGTGCTTGTGCCTGTGGTGGTGCGATCGTTGGTGGTGGAGCGGTTCATGTAGCCGAAACCCATTCAGCCGTTCGTCACTCGATCAAACGGCACGTCATCAAGCACGCCGTTGTTCCGCATCACAAGGTGCGCCAGGTTCATCGGAGGGTTGTCACGCAGACCAAGTGCGTTCCAAGCACCGTGACTATCACGACCCAGGGTCAGCCCATTCCTCTTCCGCCCCAGCCGATTATCAGCGGTGGGGGTGGAACCACCCCAACTGTTATTCGTGGCGGAGGCGGCTTCGGTGGAGGCTTCTTCACTGGCGGATTCTTCGGTGGTGGTAGCGGTGGCTCCAGCGGCAGCATTGTTGTTTCATCGACTTCCAGCGGCGGCTCGACCTCGACCTCGAGCGGAGGTTCCAGCTCAAGCACCTCGAGTGGTAACGTCTCGAGCACCAGTTCATCCAGTGGCAATGTTTCATCGAGCTCGTCGAGTTCCTCATCAAGTTCGAGCAGCTCATCAACCTCGTCAAGCACTAGTTCGTCAACCAGTTCATCCTCGGGTGGTTATGGTTCGAGCAGCCACGGTTGGTCGACTAGCGGTGGTCATCATGGTCATCACCACCATCACACAGGTTCATCGGGTGGTTCACCCGCTCCCGTGCCTGCCCCGCCCATGGTGCTTCTCTTCGGTGCCGCGGCTGCGGCACTGGTCGCTCGGAAGCGGCTGGCGGATCACAAGGCCACTGCCTGAATATTGAAATTCTGGTAGTCTCCTGTGTATATTCTAGTGACCCTTATGGGTATTACTAGAATAGGAGATTACTATGACTACGTTTAAGAATGAAAGCGGTCTCGAATTCACTGATATCTCGAGTGAAGCCGAGCGCGTCTACAATTTCGGCAACAGGGGGTTTGTGAAGATTACCAATCCGGAGAAGCTTCATGTGAGTGATTCGGGTGGTCATCGCATTTACAGTGCTGATGGTAAGTCCCATTATATTCCCGCCGCATGGATCCAGTTGACCTGGACCGCAAAGGCTGATCAGCCCAATTTCGTAAAGTAAGGTGTAAGGCTCGGCAGGAATGTCGGGCCTTCGCCATATCTGAGATTTTGGCCAAAATCTGCATTTTCTGGCTTGACCCTGCTTCATAAGCCGTATTATGACGTTACGATCACAAGCCGAAGGAGCACGTAATGAACGTTTCTACCCCCGAATATCAGTTCGTTGAAGATCGACTTCGTATGGCCAAAGAAAAGGGTGAGATCCATACGGAGTTTGTTGATCTTACTCCGGCCCTCGCCAAGGAGCTCATGCGGCGTAACGATAACAATCGCCGGTTCAAGGAGCATAGCCGCGCGGCTCTCATACGCGATATCAACGAGGGCCGTTACGTAAACAATACGCAGACTATGTCAGTAAGCGATACGGGCATCCTCATCAATGGACAGCACCGTGTCAGCGCGGTCATCAATACGGGCAAGCCAATCAAGGTTTTGCTCTGTTTCGGTGAACCTGAAGACGCCAAGTTCACTCATGATCTGGGTTCTAGCCGAACCGCTGGTGACTTCCTGAAACAACAGCATCATGCCAATCCAACCGTTGTTGCATCGGTGGTAAAGCTCATCCTGGGGTATGAGCATTCACTCAAACTTAATCCTGACGAGGGCGGGTTCGCTCGTCATATGGTGAAACCAACGGATACTCTAGCCAGGATGAACCATGCTGATTCAGACCTTATCCAAAACGCGGCAGCCTTTGCCGTGGCCCAAAGAAGGAACATGAGTAACAAGATGGTGCCTGCAATGGCAGGGTTCTGTCATTGGCTCCTTTGTAGCACGAACCCCGAAGCTGGCCATGAGTTCATGGAACTCCTGGCAACACAGAACGGCACAACGACTTCTGACCCTGAATGGCGTCTAGGCCGCCATCTGGAGGAGCTCAAGATTAAGGGCCAGACTGGCAAGGGCAAGAAGGGCAATGATGCCAAGGTTCAGATCGCCGAGAACGTTGTGCGAGCTTATAACGTCAAGCGCACCAGGCGATCACAACAGCGACTCAGTGCTGAACTTGGATTCATCCCTGACGTTTCAGCCCGATAGCAGCTAAGGCCCGGTGGAAACATCGGGCCTTCGCCATGACTTCTTGACTTTGATTTACTTTGGACCAATATCGTTGGTGACGGCCCCTTCGTCTAGCGGTCTAGGACGTCGGCCTTTCACGCCGAAAATCAGGGGTTCAAATCCCCTAGGGGTCACCAAATAGGTTGACACTATCCAGAAGCAAAGTATCAGGGCATTGATACTTTTTCAGGAGGTGGCATTGGAAAAACCGACTCAACAGCACTACAAAAGACCCTGGCTCTGGGGACGCTACTTCCTTGCTTATCAGGATTACGTCAAGGAGACTGACCTGATGAGTAAGCGAGCCGCTCTCCGCTATCTGAAGAGCTGTCAGCGTTATGGTCACGGCTATGGCCTTGTGCTTCAAAAGCGGGCGACCTTCGATCGACCGAATTGGAAGACTCTCTTTGGGGCTCGGTAATTCTGGTTGACATGTCACCTCTTTCTGCTATCTAGGATTGGCAACAACAAGGAGATCGAAACAATGACACTCGCAACCCCGCAGTTCAACATCGCTGACGTGCTCGAGAAGCTGCGTGGCGTGAGCTTCATCGGCCTGGATATCGAGACGATCGTGCCGCTGAAGGGTGGCAAGGCCAACCCCATGAAGGGCCGGGTGACCAAGCGCGTTTCGGGTTCGACGGTTCTCATCTGCCAGAACAAGAACACCAACACCTACCAGAATATGGTGCGCAACCGCATCGCGGGCGAGATCCTCTCCGAGGCAACTGCGAAGGCCGACGAGGCCCAGGCTTTGCTCCTGGATGTGCTGAGCCAGGCCGAAATTGACGGGCTGGCGGCGAAGATCGAAGCGGCGCTCGACGCTGGCGAGGATGATCGGCGTGAGGAGGCGGAGGATCGCTTCCAGGTTCAGGCGCGCAAGTGGGGCGAGCGCATCCCCAACAGCCCGTTCATCCAGCACACCAAACAGGGTGAGCTTCACCCCAGCTATTACCTGGATACGATCTTCCTCCGCGCCGGCGATGTCGAGTTCTTCCTCGATGGCAAGCCGATTGCCGAGGAGGATATCGAGGGCTACGAGAAGCCAAAGGCCAAGGAAGGCGCCAACGTTCAGGGTGGCTTGAAGGTCGAGAATCAGGTCATTGTGCGCTCGATCGGCCTGGATAGCATCCTCTCGATCCGCACCAGCGGCACCAACTACGCCGGGCAGTTCTACTACGCCTAAGGCGTTGACACTCTGAATGCCCGTGCTACGCAAGTGGCACGGGCATTCAACATCTGGAGGTAATCATGGAAGCCAATCAACTCATCGGTAAGAAGGTCAAGGTCAAGCTCTGCCGTTATGGCTGGCCCGTCGAAGTGGCTAAGGTAACTGACGTTCAGGGTGCCCTCATGGGCAACATGCGCGTTCTCACCGAAGCTGGTCATTCGGCGCTGGCGCTCTATCCACCCATTGAAGTCATCGACTGATGAGCTATACCAAGTTCGTCATGGATACTGGAGGGCGGTTCGTTCTCCACTCCAAATACAGCGGCCTGGATCACAGCCAGATCGCTCTACTGTTGGAGGGTGAGCCCGTTAGTGCGGGCTTCATTTACGTTCGTGACGGGCTTGTGATAGCCTATGGAGAGTCAGTATCTCTCGACTTAGCTGCGAGGCCCCAGGATACCGTGATCATACAAGAGGCCCTTATAGGGGAGACCGTGGGGACCTATTGGGATGATACCTGTGACCGATGGTTCGCAACAAACCAGGCCAATCCAATCCTTGGTGAGCGGCATGGCCCCGAGACCCTTGATAGCCTTGTGGTCAAGAAGGTCATCGAGTTATGAAAATGGAATTCAGCCCCTACGGAGAGGATGATAAGATCCTCCCCAACGTAGCTATGATGAACAAGCTGAGCTTCAATGGCTTCCATGGTCAGGTCTGGGATCATGAACAGCGGTTTGTCGAGGAGTTCAGTTACCCCACAATTGAATCCATTGAAGCTCGTGGTTTCACTGATGGCTTCCCCAACGTCTATGACTTCGTGGATGGGCTCTATGACATCTATGGAGACTGTGTGGGTATCGTCAAGGATAATGAGGGTAATATCCTCTACGATAACATGGATGAGATGAACCGCTACCTCAAAGATACCTGGTGATCTAGGGCTCTTTGGCTAAATAATCTGCGGGTCGCTCTCGCTTTACCTTATAACCCCAGGAGTCTCAATGACACCAGATTAATGGCAGGAGTCGCGGCCATGAACAAGATCTTCCGAGGCAAGTTCGACCTATTTTCAGAATGGATCGCGGATAATCTTGGTAAACCGATGGCCTTCGCTCTTGCGTTATTCTCGGTATTCATTTGGGCCTTGTGGGGACCTTTCACCCATTATAGCGAGACGTGGCAGCTGATCATCAATACGGTTACCACAATCTCCACCTTCCTGATGGTCTTCTTGCTCCAGAATACGCAGAACCGAGACACCTCGGAGATCAAAGCTCTCCTTCGTGAGATTCGTAATCACCAACACCTTCTAGTTGATCTCGAACGCAGACATGGTGAACGTCTGACTGCCATTGAACTTTGGATGGATCAGCACTCCGATTAACCAGATATTGGTTGACGATCAACACCACCTCTTATAGATGTTAGGTTAATTCCAACATAGGAGTGGGCTTTGAAAACCGATCGTATGATGATCTATTGCTGGATTGAAACGGCATATCCTCAAGAACCTAAAGTTGGTGAGCATTGGGTCAATAATATGACTCTGGAGGAAGCCGAAAAAGATACGATCATTGGTAGGATTAGACCTTCTCTTGGTGTTAGAAAAGACCACTTCGATCGTGGCAGAATTAAAATTCTGTTTGTCATCGACGCTTCGGATTATGCCAAAAAGAAAAACAAATTCCATCCGAAGGCAAAGTTAGATGCAGAGCTTCATCAGTTGATTGAAGGTCGTTATGGTCGAGGTGAGGTTTTCGATTGTGATACCAGTCATGTGATCGAAGTAGTTGAAAAAGAAATAGGCCCCATTAACACAGATCAAATCCAAGTCACTATTAAGAGCAGATCTTTCAGAACCTTGATCAGGATGAAGGATAAGGAAAATTGTATCCTGGATCAGGGTGACCCAGAGAATGTCTGGAAGGATGTAATTGATGGTATTACTATCAATAGCACTAAGAAAAAGAGGCCATTGATCTTATTTGTAGCCTGTGGCTATGGTACTGAAATCACTCTTTTTGTGAAGAAACTTCATGATCTGGGTTGGTCAGATGAAGAGATTAAGAAATCGATAACTATCAATGACAAGTCAGATCAATTTACGAAGGATTGGGAGGAAGCTGGATACAATGTAGTTGTTGGTGATTTCTTGTATCTAGATTTTGGTATGAAATTCGATATTATATTAGGTAATCCCCCTTACAATAAGGGGCTACTCAAGGGTCTTCCTGATAGCAAACGGTTCGACGGTTTGAATGGGTATCCGCATCTTTACTTTATTCAAAAGTCGATACACCTAGCCAAAGAGAATGCTAACTTATCGTTTGTCATTCCAGCTGGCTTGATGACGCTATCGAGTTTAAGTTCTTTTAGAGCCTCGCTCTTGGAGCAAGTTGATGTCAATAGGTTAGACATTCTACCTAACTCACAGAAGGAGATCTTCTGTATTTCACAAACCAACATCATGGTGCTAAATTTGGTAAAACGACCATATCAAGGTCGAACTCTCATTACTAGAAAAAGGATTGATGGAACTGTTGATAGCACCAATGTGGATCTAACTAAGTATTCAGATTATTGGCCTATGTTTTACGGTGATTATCATCGCGAGATTTCAGAACTCGTAGAAGCCAAAAGAAAGTCATCAAACCAGATAGCCCCAGAGTTTTATGAGAATCTTGGTAAGAACAAGGCTTTCGTCAGTTTTGGTTTGAAATACAATGGAGATTCAGAGGCTGGGTTGCTAAAGAGACTTCAAATCTGGGAATCTGGATCATTTCGACCTAATGTCGATAGTGTTGCAATTTTACGGTTTGAAGACCTTAACCATAGAGATAAGATGTTTGAATTCTACCAGAGTAAGTTATTTGCTCTGTTGTTGAGTGCCATCATATCTACGGATAAGATCCAACCCTATTTTCCTGTAGTTATAGGCGATTTCGATTTTGATGACCAACCACTATATGAATTCTTTGAACTACCTGATCATTTAATTGATTACATTGAGCATTTTCATGATTAAACGGTCACAAGAACGTATTGATCAAACTGGCGAATTCTTCACTCCAAGCCAACTGGTCAATGAGATACTTGACCAGTTGCCTGTGGAGGTCTGGTCTGATCCTCAGAAGACCTGGCTCGAACCAACCTGTGGCGATGGCAACTTCCTAGTAGCCATCCTTGAACGTCTCATGGTGGGTTTGAAAGAGGTCATTCCTGATCCAGATGAACGTCATAGCCATATCATCGAGAACCAGCTCTTCGCTGTGGAATTGATGTCAGATAATGCAGAGGCCTGTGTCGAGAGACTGAATGCGACTTACCTCAACCACAACATAGTATGTGCAGATGGCTTTGTTTATGATTACCAGTTTGGCCGGCCAGAATTGGATGATTCTGGCCTTTTCGAACAACCAGCCCAGATAATCTCTAAGTTACCTGGCTTGAATGCTTGGTATGGAAAGGGCTGTCATTTATGCGATGTAAAAACAGCAGTAATCGAAATACATGGCAATTCTGGTTGACGTACCACCAGAACCTGCTATCTCCTGATTACCAACAACACAGGAGATCGGAAATGAAGCCAGTTACCCAAATTACCGCGCGCACTGGTCAGCCCATCGTGGATGGCGCTCTCGAGAAGCTCGCTCAGTATGCCGCCGAACTCGGCCTCGCAGTCAAGCAGGAAGGCCGCTGGTCATATTATCGCGATGGCACGACCCTCCAGCTGAAGATCCAGTTCGTTGTCGGTGGTGAAGCCGGCCTCGAGGATAAGGCCCGCACCGAATTCGAACTCCTCGCGTGGCGCTACAACCTGAACGCCGAGGATTTCGGCGCGATCGTTACCTCGCGTGGTCGCAAGTTCAAGCTCATCGGTTTCAACACCAAGGCTCGGCGTTACCCCTACCTCTTCGAGGATCTCTCGAACGGCGACAAGATCCGTTTTTCGGATATGGCCTACGCGCAGATCATCGCCGCCCGCGGCAAGTAAACACGACAAAGTGGATTGACTAGGGTGGGAAACCACTCTAGTCATTTCCATGATTGGAGACTGCTATGGCACAACTGAAAATCTACGGCTGTTCTGATGACCTCATCGAAATCGAAGGGGCCATTACTGATGAGTTCAGCCCTTCACAGGAGATGCTTGAAAGCGGCGTATTCCTGGCATTCAGCGAGGGCACCGTTCTCAAGGTCACCTATGACGATGATGGCATCTGGCGCATCAACTTGGTAAGTCGCGGCGAGGCGAGCATTACCAAGGACGAGAATCCAGCATATGACGATGATCGCTACAGTGACATCGTGGTGCTTGATGGGCCTGACTTTGCATGGGTCGTTATGGGCACGATGATCGCTCGATAATCATTGACATACCGGCCTCAACCTGCTAAATAGATCGCATGGATGATTAACCCAGGGGGCCCTGGGCGCAGCCTTGAAAACTGATGGTGCGGCTAATACCCGCATGGAGCTCGATACTTCAGTCATCCGCCAAAACCCTAAGACGCTCTGAGAATTCTTCAGCAGCGTTCCTTACACAAGCTTCACCAATGGATTGTGGACGTAGAGCATCCCTCTCTACGCATACGTTGACATCTATGTTTAGGTGTTCCCAGCGTAATTCAGCAAAAGTCTCAGCCGCAACTCCTCGCCATAGGCTTTCATCCCATTCGGTGAGATTCCAAGAATCAACCACTACATCATAGCCCTGGCTCAAAAGGAATCGCGCCTGTGTCGCCATCACTAGGGTCAAATGACCCTCATCAGATAAATTGGCATAGGTGACTCGTAGATCATCTCTACAAAGTTGGATTGCACCAGTCATACGGACAATTTCGCGAGAACGGGTGGTCTTCCCCGAACCTGGAAGACCTGACAAAATGTAGAGAACCACGACCACCTCACCAAAGAGCGGTTGACACCGCGAGCCAACCAACTACTTATTGGTGAAACATTGGTAGGAGGTTGGCATGGATAGCGGCATCACATTTGAGGTTATCCCCACATTCGAGATCGTGGGTGGCCCTGAGATGCTTCAACCGCCTGAAGGTCTTGATTGGCGAGTCTTACTCGGTCAACATATCAAGGCTTCGCTGTCTATACCTCACAAACAAGTCCCTCCACAATTCGGCTCAAGCATCCATGAGATCCTGGTCTCCCCGGATCCTATGCCAGATCATGCCCTTCATGCTTTGCTTCACGACTTGTTGGAAGACGATATTTGAATTGCTCCTTGAGCCAGTTTATGCTAATTTGGCTCTATGTTCGAGATCAAAGTTCAAGGTATCGCGAAGGCCAAGCAACTCATTGGTGAGGATTGGCCCACTCATATCATCAGCATCATCAATGATGGTGGGCCACATTGGTTCGCGACTACGATTGATCGAGCGCATGATAACCACGCGATCTTCAAGTTCAATGATGTTGAGGGTGAGATCGAGGATGAAGAGATCCTCAAGTCGTGTATCCTTCCTTCCAAAGAAGCGATGCATGATATCATTGATACTTTGGATTCAATGAATCTCCAGGATGATTCCAAACTACTCATTCATTGCTCGGCGGGTAAGAGTCGCAGCACCGCCATCGCTATTGCGACCATGGTCAAGTTTGGTGGTATGACGCCCCTGGATGCCGTCGCGCAATGCCGTATCCTAAGCCCAGCCATGTGCCCCAATCGTCTGATGATCTACTACCTCGATGAGGTTATTGAGGCTCAGGGCGAACTAGCCAAGGCGGTTGACGATTACTACAGAGAGCGGATCATCTTCTATCCAGCTCTTAGGCTTCCAAACCGGGGCAACCTCAATCACTAGGTAGCTAAATATCGAGAATTCACGGAGGTTCTCGATATGCGCGCCTATGAAATCATTCCTGATTATGAGCTTGAGGAAGACTTCAAGTCTATCAAGCACAAAGCCGCAAGTGCCTTGGCTGCAGGTTCCATGATGGCTACGGGAACCATTGGGCCAGCTTCCGCTTTTAGTCGACCCGCTCTATCCACGGCTGATATCGCTCAATATCAGGCTACCCCACAACACAAGGAAGACCCACCCAAGGTCAACAAGGATCAAATGATCCTGGCTCTGACTATGTGGGCCGAAGCTCGTAACCAGGGTCTTAAGGGAATGAGGGCCGTTGGTCACGTGATCAAAAATAGAGCAGAGGCCGACAAACCTAAGCTCTTTGGCCAGGGTATCAAGGGTGTTGCGCTGAAAGACAGACAGTTCAGTTTCTGGAATGATAATGAACCCGAGGAGATCACTGATCAGGTCAAGGACCTCGATCCAGCGACTCCTGATGGTAAGACGTGGGAAGAGGCCTACAACCTTGCTGGCAAGATCCTGAAGGGTAAGGATCATGATCCAACCAAAGGTGCCACCTATTATCACACCACTGCGGTCAATCCGAATTGGTCTAATTCAATGGAACCAACAACTCAGATTGCCGATCATATCTTCTACAAACCAGTTCAGGCCTAAGGAGGCACCAATGCGTTGGAACGAGATCGTAACCGAAGGTTCTGATTACAACTGCCCTGATTGTGGTGAATATCTGGGTAAGACCAGTGAAGTCATCGCCAACCATGGTGAGTATTGTGGCAACTGTGGCTGGGAAGCCAAACCACTCAAAACAAAGAAGCCGGCGCGTAAGATGCGTGAAGCTATGGGTGATCTAATGATCTTTGGTCGCACTGTTCCTAATTGGGATCATGAGGATGAACGTGAGGATGCTGCTATGTTTAGTAGTGATCCTATGTATCAACCAGCTCAGGTTCTCTACCGAAACGGCAGGTGGGAAGTTTGGTTCTCGACTGAAGAGCATGAATCCTTCAAGACCAACACTCAGTTGGAGCAATTCCTCAAGAAGCGTGGCTATACTGAGTTTGATGGATGGGAAACCTTCAGCCCTCAGACACCTCCAGGTGTGGATGACTAATGGTTGACACAATGGGCCATTTATCATACATAGATGGCATGGCCATTTAGCTCAAGCTGGCAGAGCGGCGGGCTCTAACCCCGCGCGTTATGGGTTCGAACCCCATAATGGCCACCAAGATTGAGGGTGAATATCATGCGCGAGAGCATACGCATATAAGCAGTTTCTAGGAGGCCTGGCTAAATACGCTTAGCTATGGCCAAGATCTTAGAATTCCGCCCTCCTGCTCCGAAACCCCTGACACAAGCCGATATTATGGCTCAGGAGTTGACCCCCAAAGAGGCCGTTGATCAGATCATTCTTGGAATGCTTGAGATCGCATTGCCTAAATGGGTTGAGCAGGAATGGCCCTTCAGGCAGCTTGAGTTGATGATCGGTGAACTCCGATACGCAATGGAAGCCAATGTACCCAAGCATGTAACCCGAAAGCATGTTGCGGTTATGGTGGAACACCTCAAGCCTAGTTGGATAGCGCTTATGGAAGACATAGAACCCTCATTCTTCTGGTAAATCAAGGGGGTGTAGCTCAACGGTAGAGCGGCGGGATTTATAACCCCGGAGAGCCCAGATTAGGCGACGACCTCGGTTCGAATCCGAGCACCCCCACCATCCCCTTCCAAATTGGTTGACTCCTCTCCAGATCATGCTAATCATGGTCGGAAGGAGATCGACTATGACCGAACGTGATATCGTCGAGAGTGCTGTTTTCAAGGCCCTCAACCTGATGATCGATGAGGAAGCAACCATGGTTCAGTCGATCGTCAAAGCTATCCCTGGCGCGATCCAGGATGCCTACCAGAATTCCAAATATCCGTCTGGTATCGACACGCGCGTCTCCTATGAGAGCGACGATGGTCGAACCCGTAGTGGTCTGACTCTCGAAGCCAACCTCAATGAACTCGAAAGGGTCAAGAACCTGATCGATGAAGCATTGACTGGTGAGAAGAAGGTTCGCGAGCTGATGCGCTATAAGCTGCGTCTACTCAATGATTACGATTTTACCCATGGCGATGCTTCGGATCAGATCGCCGTTTTCGGAGAGAAGGTCGAATGAAACCCATCTACATTCCAGGGTTTATCCAGAATGCGGATGAGCTCTTCGAAGGCCTCTGGAACAATCTCGCATGGGAACGCCGGAGCGATGCTCCTCGGCGTGAATATTGGACCAATGTGTTCGATCGGGATTACTCCTATGGTCGGGGCGCGGGTTTGCGGACATATCATGCACAGCCCGTAACTGGTGAGATTGGCTTCGTTAGCGAGGCGTTGAACCAGGATCCGAGAGTCAAAACCCTCTTTGAGGGATGCTTCCTCAACGGTTATGAGGATGCTCATGATTGGCTGGGTTGGCATGAGGATGACGATCCTGGCATCGATCATTCCAAACCCATTGCGGTCGTGACTCTTTACGGTGGAGAGGGTTCCAATAAGCCACGTTCCATTCAGTTTCGTGAGAAGCTGGGTTACATAGGTACGGGTCGTTATGAGGGCCACCGAGAACTTCAGGTTATGACCTATGGCCCTGTGATCGATCAGCCCCTCGAGCATGGAAGTTTGTGCTTGATGCCAGCGGGTTTTCAGGCAACGCATCAGCACAGGATTCCGAAGGCTGGTTTCGAGGCCAAGTCGAGGATTTCTCTAACCTTCAGGAGCCTATTGTGAAGACCTCATACATCATCCATGAATCGCTTTCGAGCAGCATCATCAAGGATATCGTGACGCTGCTGATGCTTCTATCTCTGGCTATCTTGCTCCAGACTTATGCGCCGGGCGAAACGGTTCTACAGTTCGCGACAATCCTGGCTCTGGTTGTGACCTCGGTTTATTCGGCTCAAGAAAAGCGCATCACGACCAAGGAGCAGGCTCTGCAGGTGATCAACGAGATCTACGGCGACAATTCCAAGGCCTAATTTCTTGACCCCTAGGGGCCAACCAACTACGGCAAGACATGAACTTCAAATATCGCACCTCCACCTGTAACGACATCCGACTTGAGGATGTTGATAATCCAGTCATCCTTGCTGGATGGATCCATAAGAAGCGCAACCATGGCGGATTGATGTTTATCGATCTGCGTGATCACTATGGCATCACCCAACTGGTTCTCGACGCCGTGATGGCAAAGATTCTTGATGGAGAGGGCGCTCGTCTGGAGAGCGTAATCAGCATCAAGGGAACAGTGCGAGAACGCCCCAAAGGCACAAGCAACCCTGATCTTGATACTGGTGATGTTGAGGTCGAAGTTCAATCCGTATGGGTGTTGAACCATGCCGAAGAGCTCCCCATTCCAGTCAGCGCCTATGATGCCAACTATCCAGAGGATATGCGACTCAAGTATCGCTTCCTTGATCTGCGGCGACCTGAGCTCCACAAGAACATCACACTCCGCAGCGACATCATTGATGCTCTGAGGGAGAGTATGAAGGGTCAGGGGTTTCGCGAATATCAGACGCCGATCCTAACAGCTTCCTCGCCTGAGGGTGCTCGAGACTTCCTAGTGCCTAGCCGCCTACATCCTGGCAAGTTCTATGCTTTGCCTCAGGCGCCCCAACAGTTCAAGCAACTTCTGATGGTGGCAGGGTTCGACAAATATTTCCAGATTGCGCCGTGCTTCCGAGATGAGGCTAGCCGTTCCGACCGTAGCCCTGGTGAGTTCTACCAGCTAGATCTCGAGATGTCTTTCGTCGAGCAGGAGGATGTCTTCCGCGTAACTGGTGAAGTCATTCATGATGTCTTCAGCCGCTTCAGCCCAGCAAAGAAGGCAGGCGAACCCTACGACCCCAACATCCAGGATCCATATGAATGGGTTCAGATTCCTTACAAGGAAGCCATTGAGCGGTTCGGCACTGACAAGCCAGATCTGCGCAATCCGCTTGAATTCCGAGATGTCACGGATACCTTCCGTGATAGCAAGTTCGGTCTGTTTGCCAACATGATCGCAAATGACTCGGAAGTTCGAGTCTGGGGTATCTGTGCTCCAAATTTCACCGGTGGTAGCTTCGCAAAGAAGATGAACCAGTGGGCTATCGAACAGGATCAACCAGGTCTGGCGATGATCTACCCCACGGAAGGGAATGGTCATTCGGGACCAATCGTTAAGGCTCTGGAGAAGGGCAGCCAGGCTTACACGGATCTCCTGACAACCATTGGTATGAACCCTGAGGATGGAGCGGCCTTCATCGCTGGCAAGCCCAGCGAGTTCTACAAGTTCGCCGGATTGCTTCGAACCAAGTTGGCCGAAGAGTTGATGCCTGAGGTCTTCCAGAGACAGGAGTTCAAGTTCTGCTGGATCGTTGACTTCCCCATGTATGAGCTTGATGACCAGGGTAAAGTGGCATTTAGCCATAACCCCTTCAGTATGCCTCAGGGTGGTATGAAGGCTCTGGAGACTAAGGATCCACTCGACATTCTGGCCTACCAGTATGACCTGGTTTGTAATGGCGTGGAACTCAGCAGTGGGGCGATCCGTAATCACGAACCAGAGACCATGATCAAGGCCTTTGAGATTGCGGGATATACGAGGGAAGAGGTGGAGAAGAACTTTAGCGGGATGCTCAATGCCTTCCGCTATGGCGCACCTCCTCATGGTGGTATCGCGCCTGGTGTGGATCGCATTGTGATGTTGCTGGCCGAGGCTTCCAACATCCGAGAGGTCATCGCGTTCCCCTTGGATGCTCAGGGGCGTGACCTCATGATGAATGCGCCCAACGAAGTCACCCCTGCTCAACTTAAAGAGCTTCATATCAAGGTGAATTGATATGGTTGACCTACTGTTTGGTTTGGTGCTCTTCTGGTTATTCCTCTACGCCTTGGGCGTAATGATAATGATCTGGCGGCCGTTCTTTGTGGCAATAAGCCAGGGTAAGAGCCTCACAGAGATCTACGACATCCGAGATCTATTGCTCAATATGGTTCGGGCACTAATCTGGCCATATTACATGATCAGGAAATCTGGTTGACGGATCTCCTGGTCGTGCTAGTTTCTGGTTATCGGAAACTAGGAGACCAGACATGGCCAATGCCAATGATAACATCGACGATGGAGCGCTTCAGAAGATCGCTCTTGAGAGCCTGATCCGTCGTTACGCAAGCAACGTGACCGAATTGCGTTTCGGCAAGTCGATCAAGCTCTTCTACAGCAACACCTTCCTGGGTCATGGTGGCTGGAAGCTGCTCGTCGAGGGGCCGGTTGGCGGCCATGCGATGAATTTCAGCGATGGCTACCTCTACGGAACGCAGGCGCCTGGTGTGGATACGTTCAAGGATAGCAACTTCTACACCACAAATCTCGACCAGGCGATCCAAATGGCCGAGGCCCTGATGGAGAACCTGGATGAAGAGCAGCGAGTTGTTGACCCCAGGCGCGCTTTCATTTCGAGGTTCCTCAATCCAGTGACGTTCGAACGGCAGGCGGCCTATTGGGCTTCCGATGAATGTAGCATTGGAGCAGTGAAGGCCCGATAAACCTCTCCTAAGAGGTTGACGTGGTTCTCCACACCTAATAGTGCGGTGACATCAAGTAGAAGGAACAGATGATGGCGGCTACTGCCTCCAAGACGAAGAAGACTGCCCCGAAAAAGCCGGGTATTGTGAAGGTTGAAGATCAGGGCGAGATCTTCATCGACTGCCGGGGTCTGAACGACCAGGCCAAGGATACCGCTTTGAATGCGCTTGGTGAGATCCTTGGTTATCATGAGGTGCGACGCTTTAACCACATCTACCCTGTTACGGCACTCTACCATACTCGCGACTCTCTGATCCAGGAGTTCAGGGATTACGGCGAGCCAATCGAGCAGGAGAAGAACCGCTTCAACGCCTTCCTCGTTATCATCGACGATTTCGCGAAGTCAATGAAGGATCAACTCGATAGCAAGATCACACAGGGTGTCATTGAATTCAATGATATCCCCTACTTGCTAGAGAAGGGCACCAAGGTCAGCACATCACTCGATGGTGAGAAGATTGGTGGCGTGATTGAGTCTGTGAAGATTCAGCATAGCTTCTTCGGTTCCTATTACAAGGTTGAGCTCAAGGTCATCAACAACGTCTATGGTCATATCTCGGATATGCCGTTCCGCACCAATATTGGTGCTTTTAGTGGTCTGAAGAAGATCGCTGATCTTCCAGTAAGCCCGATCTCCGATGATGAGATTGCTCAGCTGACCATGCGGGGCGAACTCTTCCGCAAATATGCGAGTGGTGCTCATTACATCCATTACAAGGGCCAGGTGGCTCGCAACTCGTGGTGGTCGAGCAAAAAGTTTCGTGCCGACGGTCGAGCGATGATCGACGTGAGCTCGTTCAGCCAGGTCGATAACAATCAGTTCAATGACGAGGGGTATGCCAGCGGCATTGAAGAGGCCCGCGAGGATCGTGGCAACAAGGTCGATATCGAGATCCCGGATGCGGATCTGTGGCGCACCTACCCCTTCGTCTATGGGTTCAGCCTCTCGGCAAAGCAATGGGGTCGATTTGCGGTCAGCGGTATCTCGGAGATCAAGTTCCGCACCGATGCCTTTGAGAAGCTGGTTCTCCCCGCCGAGGATAAGGAGCTCGTCAAGGCTATCGTTCAGGATGATAGCAACGATTTCTCGGACCTCATTGACGGTAAGGGTGGTGGTTCGATCTTCCTGCTTCATGGCCCGCCCGGCCAGGGTAAGACCTTGACGGCCGAGGCCATTGCGGAGGAGCTCAAGCGACCCCTCTACAGCATTAGTGTAGGTGAGCTGGGCACCAATCCACAGGAGCTCGAGGATACTTTGCGTGAGATCCTCGATGTGGCGACAGTCTGGGATAGCGTTCTGCTTCTCGATGAGGCTGACATCTTCCTCGAAGAGCGCGATGAAAAGGATATCGTGCGTAACGCCATGGTCGGTGTCTTCTTGCGCTTGCTCGAATACCACCAGGGTGTGCTCTTCCTCACGACCAACCGCGTGAAGAATATCGATAAGGCGTTCTACTCGCGTATTTCGATTGGTCTGCGGTTCGGCGATGGCACGGTGGATAAGCGCCGCAGCATCTGGAAGAACCTCACCGAAGCAGCAAGCGTCGATGGTTTGGATATTGATCAACTTGCTATGCATGACCTCAACGGTCGTCAGATCAAGAACGTGATCAAACTGGCCATCAAGTTGGCTCGGTCGAAGGGCAATAAGGTTGATAACGCGCTCATTGATTCAGTGATCGAGCGCACCAACAATTTTGCGAATGAGCCAATGGCGGGCGAACTCGACCGTTGATCAATTGGTTTCTCCTGGGGATGGTGGTAGCTCTGGTTACCACCATCCTTGAATTCTGCGTATGGTTTGTGATCACTGGTAAGCATTTTGCCATTTGTGTGCGGTGTAACCGTTCCAAGATCCTAGGCTATGCTCCGATGGTCAACATATGTCGCCCTTGCCAGAAAGGTAACAGCGACTACCCCTAAAACGGCTAAATAGGTAACAACCCCTATTTAGGAGGCCGTTATGGGAGCAACTCTATTGGGCTTAGGCCTGAAACTCCTGGGCTTTGGGCAGACCATCCTTAGCTTGATCTGGGACGCCATTAAGGGCATCTGCAAATTCGCTGTCAAGAAGCCCTTCCAGTTCTTCACTATTGCTTTCGCTCTAGGCCTCATGTGGGCTGGTTGGTATGGATTTCAGACCAAGCAAGAGCTGGTTAAGACCCAGCAAGTCGTTCAAGAGAAGGTTGAATTCATCAAAGGTCAGGATAAGACGATCAAGGAATACGTTGGCGCCCTTGATACCGAGAAGAAGAATCACGTCTCTGACATCAAGAAGAGCAATGAAGCCATCGATAATCTGAAGAAGGTCGCTGATGAGGCATTGGCAAGAGCACAAGCCGCTGGTGTTAAGGCTCAGAAAGCCAAAGCGAAATACGATCAAATGGCTCAGGATTACGGAAGGGCTAACCCTTCGACTGGTGATCCGGCTGATCGCATCAAACGTGAAGAGCAGACCAACGATGCATTCTTCAAAAATTGGAGGAAGGCACAATGAAACGCTTTCTAGCACTCCTGGGCTTCATGGCCCTAGCAGCATGTGGTGAGCATCCAGCAACCCTTCCTCCACCGCCCAAGAATACCGAGGTAGTGGATCAGAAGATCCCCGTTCCTGTGCTCTGTAAGGTTGAAATCGAACGAGCCAAGATCAAACTCGATGAGATGAAGCAGGGTAAGCCTCTAGAAGAGCAAGATGCCGCCATGCGACAGACTATTGCTCAACAGCAGGCCTACATTCTCCAGCTGGAGGGTGGCATCATCGGTTGTGGTGGTAAAATCAAGTAATTGACTTCTGGGCTCCTTCTCCTGTAAGATCACGTATCGAGTTAAGGAGCCCAAGATGAAGATCAAATTTGATCTGACCGATGAGGTCACAATTACCAACACAACTGTGAAGATCAGTGCCTGGATACAGGGCGTTATCAATGATCAGGATCGACCAGCTCTCGAGGCTGCATCGCTTGATCTGGCGAAGAAGCTCTTCCCCGATGCTAGCTGGGCATTCAGCAATTTTACTTACCAGCCTGATGGTTTCACCTTTCGGGTTCAGGCTACCACCCGTATTGATTCGACCCAGAATGATCAGCTAGCTCAACGCTGTGATCAATTGAGCAATCAGGGCAAGCTGACCATCCAGATCAGCAATATCGATCCAACGATTCCTCTCCACCAGAAGCGTGAAGCAGAATCCAACCTACGTCAGTCGCTTATCGAGAAAGCACAGGCAGAGGCGGAGAAGCTTGGTGGTCGATTGGCTCGCGTCGATTTTATCGAAGCTGGCAATCAACATATGGCGGCCAACACCTTGAGGGGTTCAGTGGCAAGCTACGCCGTGGCGGGCGCGGCACCTGATTCGGTGAATCTCGGTCATAGCGAGAAGATCTACCTCGCTGCCGCTCTTACCATTGACACCAGGGCTAAGGAACAACTAAACGGATAAGACTGGCGGCACGGGTCACCTCTGAGGTTTAACGGGTCGGTAAGCCACCGGCCGCGCCTCATGCGACCGTGGATCCCCTCAAGGCTCCGGGAGTGGCTACCCAATGCTAAGAGGCCCTTGAAATTAGCTTGTAGGCATCTCCATCACTATCTACCCCGGCTACGGCTCGGGTTCTACAAGGATGGTTCTACAAGTGAGGATCGTGAGACGTCTAATAGGCACTCACACGGATGGAGACTAGAGGGGAAGGCAACTTCCCCTCTTTTCATTTGACCAATGAGAATTTGTCAGGATCGATACCGAAGGTTGGCTTGGGTGGTGTGATAGGGACATTCTGGAGGTTCTTTGCCTCAAACGCTCCGACAAAATGTGGATCCTGCCAGACTGTTGGTGTATCCATACGAGCCACCGCAACAATTCGGTATTTGACTCGATCGGCCGGATAGGCATTCTGATAGCTCGTATCACCGACTATCCAGAAATGACCATCGGCATCTTGAACCATGCCAATCATGTGATCCAAAACGGCGGTATGTCTGACATCTGCTAATACCATCCAGGCCTTGTTTCTTGGCTGACCAGCTCTGATCATCACATCTAGAGTGGTAGATGCGAGGTCGTCGCAATCACCATACCAGGTTTGTTTCATAAGGGCTTCGCTGGAATGAACTCGCCAATTATCCACGACGTCGTTCTTGTAGATGAAATGGCTTTTGACCTCTAGGCTCAATTCCATGATATCATAGGGTCTAAGGGTAGTTTCGGGAAGGGGAACATCTGAACACCAGAGATCGGATGGTTGTGCCTGGCATTGTTCGGTTACACTCAGGGAACCATATGCGAAGATGCCTTGCTGCATCTTCCAAGTAAGATTCACTGGTTGGGGTTCGATCTGTGAGGTTTGAGCGCTTTGTGGTGATATGGGTTCTGTATCCGAAATCTCCACCCCTGACAGCGGGCTTACTCCTGTTAGTGAAAGGAGAGCCAAGCCAGCCAGTAAGAATTTTCGGATCATGTGTCACCTACGCATACCCTCTATTTAGTAGGTGGTTCATTATTGACACCCAGATGATCACCTATTATTCAGGTGGATATCCGTTGGGATGAATGTAGGAGGCCGGCCGGCTTTTGCCTTCATCTGGCGTGCTGGTCTGATGAACCTCCTCAAACCGTCAGTGGTGCGAGGAGTGGAGGATGGAGTTCCGATTGTTGGGAGATCGGAATCAACGGATAGATCGAAAAAGATCGGGATTCAGGTGAGAACCTGGTTGACTCGGATGTTCACCAGTTCTAGAACTGGTGCATCGGATCGGATAACACCGTGGAGTCAACTATGCGAATTCAACCACGTGAAGAGCAACGCAACGTAACGCAGCAAGTTTTTAGCTACTTGCGCGAGGAACCATCTGTCTTGGTGGTTGCTCCTACGGGCTATGGCAAGACCGTAGTGATGGGTGATGTAGCTGAGCAAGAAATCGGTCGTGGTGGCAGGGTTCTAGTCATCGTCAACCTACAGGTTCTGCTGGGTCAGACGCTTGGCACGATGGAGCATGGCTACGGAATCTTGTCAGCGGCTCTACATGAGAAGATCACCAGCTACATGGTTGGCACGGCAACCCATCCGATCGTATGTGATTATCAGCGCAAGCTGCTGGTTACTCTTCCGTTGACACTGACCAACACCCTCGATGAGCAGAAGACCAACAGCCTCTATTTTGATCCTGGCTTTGAACCGACCATGATCATCTTCGATGAAGCTCACAAAGCTACCTCGGCGGAGTTCCAGAAGATTCGGAATACTTGGCCTGATGCCAAGGTGGTAGGCTTTACAGCCACACCATACCGGGAGAAGAACGAACCTGGTGAAAACCTTGAAGAATGGTATGGCGATCGGATGATCATTGCCACGACGATGAGCGAACTCATCGAGCGCGGTGATTTGGCCCGACCTCGTTACTTTGACCTCGGTGAGCAGCATGTCGCTAATCTATGGCTCCAGGTTACTGAGGGTCATGATAACAAGCGTTCAATCATCTTCACCGATGACACCGATCACTCCAAGCTACTCGAGAAGCAGCTTATCAAGGCTGGTATCACGTGCGAGGTAGTTACGTCGGGCAAAGGTGTCATCGGCGATATTGACTATGTCGCGAGGCAAAGCCCAGACGTCAGGGATGCTATTTTTCGGCGCTTCCGTCTTGGAATTACCCAGGTGTTGATTTCGGTCAATGCGTTGTGTGAAGGGTTCGATGAGAAGCTCGCCAAGTTCTGCTTCCTTACCCGCCGGGTAGCCAACATAGCCCTCTACCAGCAAATGTGTGGCCGAGTGCTTCGCAAGTGCGAGGGTAAGCCAGAGGGCTTCATTTACGATCTAGCGGGAAACCTCAAGGAGCATGGTCGGGTTGAGGCAATCGAGTGGCCCCGAGCGGCTAAGGGATTCATGCTTGAACCCAATGAGCGTGAGATGTGTGCCAAACATTACGCTCGCCGCACGACCGTTTACAAAGAATGTGCTGATTGTGGTCATGTCTACAACATCAAGGCCAGCGCGGCATGTAGGGTTTGTGGAACAGAGCACAAGACGATGCTGACCGCGACCATCGAGACCCTGGTCACTAACTACCTGGGTATGAATGCCAAACAGTTCGAGATCATGGCTCCTAAGTTCCGCATGGCCCTAGCCAACCCCATGCTTCATGATATGGTGAATCGTCAAACCAACCTCACAATATTCAAGGATGGCGAACTCAACCCCGATTATGCCTTCCTTGAGGCGACTGTTGCGGCATATGAATTCAACAAGAGACGCCTTGGTTCCAAGTATGTGGGTGATTGGAATGCAGTGGTGAGAATAGCCGCCTAGTAGCTAATTCTGATAAGTAAGAGAGCCACTCCTCTTGAGAGGTTCTCATGAATCTTGATGCTACCAAGTTCCCCGAGGGTCATTTGTTCACCGAAGAGGTCAGCAAGGCGCTTGGTATGTATGTCAGCGTAGCCAACTTTGCCGAAGTCAGAGGCCGTCGCATCTTCCGAATGATTGTTGATTCGGAGATCGATAAGAAGCAAATGCGTGAGCTGCTCTTCAGCACGGTCAAGGATAAGAACCAGGCATATGAGTTTGCCTACCTCGAAACAATAAACGGCCCGATAGTCGATGAATCACCCAAACTGGCAAGTTCGACTACGTATATCAGAATCACATTCATGTGATTCTTAACAATCAAGCTATCTGTCGCAGAATTCACACGGTCTATCGTTAGGCCTTACTGTGACATAATCTTCAGTTGCGATTCCGTAACTAGGTTATATGGCGCGATTGTGGCCTGTTGAGGTATCGTTTGCCACGCATGTGAGTAAACGGGCAGGCCAGTATCAGGGCTCCAAAAGAACTTTGATCTGGCATGGGGGTGGCGGTTGGATGACATGCGATTCCTGTGTTGATTGCGACCCGGCCAGGGATCCGTGGAGTTCAAGGTAAACAGATCACCGAAGGGGAGAGTAGGTCCGGGCTTGCTTTCCCCTTCGTTATCTGCCAGCCTGAACCTATGAGCAAACTCGTTCCTAACTTGACCAATACCGCTCGGGTCTTCAGAAGCGGCCCTATCTATGGCACCTGGTCAGTAGGTCATACTTCGGTTTGCCTCACTACTAAGGCGTTATGCCTCGAGGTTCACAAATACGAACCACATGGGCGGTTCTTCGCTGATAAGAGAATGATTCAATTCGCAGGTGGCCCTTGGTTCATTCAGCATTTCAAAGATGCAATCCAGCCATGCCTCGAACCCCTTCGACAGCTTCATGTGATTGCTAAGGTCTCCAATGTTAATGCGAAAGACCTCTTCAGCTATCGCACCTGTAATATCGATCTAGACTTTGAGCACGATACGATTCACAATCCAATCGCACTACAAATCGTACAGAAAGCACGACTTTTCGCGATTGTTGATGAAGAACTGGAACGCCAGATCTCGGCCCTATAACAGCACTATTGATCTTCAATAGGATGACTCTTGACATACTATAGAGCATCTATAGGCTCGCTGTGAGCTTTTATAGGGGCCCACATGACTCAAACTTCAACTGTGGGGATCACCAGGGATGCTAGTAACGCCCTGGATATAGTGGCGAAACAGACGGGTATGAGCAAGCTCTACTTGGCTAGCACGGTCATTCGCCTATTCTTTGATCCTGAAGTCAATCCAAATTTGAGCCAAGCCCTTAGTGCCTTTGAGCTTGATCGCAAGCAGGCCGAGAAGCTTTTCGTGGATCGTGTGATAGCCACGATGAGATCGGAGACGCATGATGGATAGCATTCCAGTAAGCCTCAAACTCAGCTCGCTGAGGGTTGGAACCAAAAACAACTCCAGGCTGGTGTGGAGCCTTGGTGTGAACAAAGACTTCCTCGAATGTGTGCCTTCTGAGGAACAGAAAGCCCGTCTTGAACAGAAGGATGGTCAATTGGCTGTTCAGCTTGGTCAGGAAGGGGTTAAACTCAGCTGGTCAGTGAAGGGCAATTACGCATGGGCTGGTAGTCTTGGTGAACGTCATCTAATTGGCCTTCGCCCCGCAGAATCAGAGATGACCGCGAAGACTCTCAGGGGTGCCTATGATCCACAGACCAATAGCATCGCCTTCCAGGGTGAACTACCCGAATTGGTTACTAACAGCTTCATCGACCTAGAAGCTGCTCGTAAAGAGGTTGCTCCTGAGGCTCATTTCCCCGCTCAACACTTCCAAGAAGACATTCGTGAGGAGATCTTAGCGGAGGATCCTGATCTAGATTCCTTGGAAGCTGCTGAAGCCTGGTTTCATAACCGTGTGAAGATGGGCATGAAGACCGTTCACACGGAGCAGAAACAGCTCACGCCAGCATTGGCACAGGTGCTGATGGATAACAATGAGGGCAACCGCCCCATCCGCCCTGCCAAGCTAGCTCAGTATATCGACGATATCCAGAACGATCGCTGGGAATTCAACGGTGAGACGATTATCATCAGCAAGGAAGGGCTGATGAATAATGGCCAACATCGCAGCATTGCGGTTATTGAAACTGACAAGCCTATCACGACTCTGTTTGTCTTCGGCATCGAGAGACAGACTCGTAAGACCGTTGATACAGGTGCCAGCCGAGGCCCTCACGATCAGCTATCAGCTGATGGTTACACCCAACCAACCACGATGGCAGCGATCAGTCGTTTCGTGTTATCCTTCGAAGCCAATGATGGATTGGGTTTTGCCAACTTGAATAGGATCAGTGGCCCAGAGGTTTATGATCGCGCCAAGAACGATCCTCTGATTGATCGTGCCTCACAATTCCCCTATCACCATGGAAGCAAGGCAAAGCGACTCGCCCCTCCTAGTGTGTTGGGTTTCTGCTTCTACGAGTTTACCAAAATTGATCCCCAGGCGGCTATTGCCTTCCTGGAGCAGGTAATCACGGGTGTTGGATTGACCGCAAATAGCCCAGCATACGTGACGCGAGAGAAGCTCATCGAGCTCTCGAGTCTACATCGTGAGCAGAAGGTGGAGGTCATATTCAGAGGCTTTGTTGCGTTCCGTAAGGATAAGCCGCTGCGGAGCATCAGGATCAAGTGGGAATTGCCAAAACTCTAGGAGATCGAAACGTGGCAAGATCAAGTTATACCAAGCGTGAGCCCATCACCAGCCTGGAAGATCTGCGCGATGATTGCGTCGCTGTAGTTCTCAATTCGGGTCAGAGCTTCAAGCGGGTTCATGAAAAAGGTGGCCCCACTCCACAGACTACCAGCAAATGGCTCTACCGTGAGACTCGCTTCCCCCAGCTGGCTACCATCCGGGCAATGCTTAATGCGTGTGATTATGATCTGACGATCGCCCATAAGGGCTCGCCACGTATCGAACGCCTCAATGCCGATGGTGCGGTTAAGATGCCACCCAAGCCGAAGAGAACAGCGGCCAGGTCGAATAGGCTCCGCAGCAAATCGAGTAAGATCGGCCCGATGATCGCTGGAAGGGGTCGCAAAGCTACTCGCTCAAAATAGAGCGGTTGACAGGTTGGATTTATCCTGTATGCTGATATATATCAGCCACAGGGAGATTCAACATGGCGCGAGCCGAAATGACCCTCAAGGAATTCATCGACCAGACGTCGAATGGTCGCATCTTTACCATCGACTTCGTGAAGCGCGGTGATGGTAGCATTCGCACCATGAGCGCCCGCAGAGGGGTCAGCAAGGGTGTCAAGGGCGTGGGGCAACCCTACAAGCCCGAGGATCACAACCTGCTTACCGTTTACGATATGCAGAAGCTTGACCCCAAGGCGCCGCACAATACGGGCAAGAGCGAGGATGAGATGCAGAAGGGTGCATTCCGCAACATCAACCTCGACGCCCTGGTGGCCCTGAGGATGGGTGGCAAGGCATACGACTGGGATCACGCTGGTCGGAAGTTCGTCGAAGCAGCCTGAGATTCTGGCATCACCCGAAACTCGAAGGGTAAAAGGTGCCAGGATTACTAGCCGAAAGCCGAGAGTCGACTAGACCGCGTAAGCTAGGTGGGGTGGAAGGAAACTTCCACCCCAATCCTTTCTGATCTTGACGCCACCAACTCTGGTGTTATTGTGGTGGCATGAACCAGCGCCCTATCTTGATGGCTCGGCCAAAGAACACTCTACGGGGTCGTGGAGTGATTCACTATGAGCCCCATCGCAACCCTACCTTGCTTCGTAGGGAGGAGAAGGTCGCGACTGAGTTCTATGATTTTGTAAGCAAGGATCTCGACCTCTCGAAGTTCAACCTGCGCGGTGAGACTCTAGACCGGGTCAAGAAGCAGCTTGTAAGCGTCAAGGAAGCCCGAGACGAGGCCGATGTTATCGAGACTCATATCGCAGCTCGCTTCCTTGCTAGGGCCCTGTTGAGCGCTAAGGGTGGCCAGGAATATCGAGGCATTTTGGAGCGCATGTCGCGCCACCGTAACCAGTATCACTATTGGGCTGTGGCGACCGTGGAGTTCGACCTGGCTCGATATTACCGCTGGTTCGTGGATCGTGAGCTTCTGAACATCACTGGTGTGGAGGGTATGGGTCTTTTGGCTCCTAGCCATATTCCGCATATCTCGATCACCCGGGGTATCAACGATTTGATCGGTGTGCCCAAGGAGGAGCGACGTGCGCTGTGGGGCAAGTATGAGGGTGAGGAGATTGAGTTCACCTATGAGCCTGATCTTCGCTTCACCGGAGATACTACTGGTGACCGCCCTGCGGTTCACTGGTTTCTGGTTGTGAATGCGCCGAAGCTGAAGCAGATTCGTGAGGAGTTTGATATCCCCACCAATTGGAACCTCCACCTCACGATCGGTAAGTTCAACGACACGTGGGCTCAGGAGCCCCAGGATCCTCGGTTGAAGACCTTCTACTGGCGAGGGCGCTGATGAGTATCAGCAACTTCATTAGCCCCTCGTTTCTTCCGCCTGAGGATTCGTCATTCAAAGCCTTCCAGAACTTGCCGGATCTAGTTCGCCGAGGTTTAGTTTGGGGAACCAAGGAACAGGACCTGGGTCACCCCTGTAACGAACGCCATGTCATGGAATGGATCATCAACCGTTATGATATGAACCAGGTGCTTCCTGTTGGCACTTTGATTGATGCTTTGACGCACTTCATCAATAACCCCGTGCGTTGTCGCATGGTGCGTTGCTTTGTTGACCATGGCTGTAATATGGTAAGGGCCAAGCTGGCTTGGCATGAGGATTACTGATGAGCTTCCTTTCTGGTATGTCACCACCTACCTTTAAGAATTTTCAAGAGCTACCTGAAGCAACTCGTGAGTATGTGGTCATTCATGGTCTTGGCAAGACCCTTGAGGAGCGATTCGATCATTGTCGGAGAGCATCATCGGTAGCCAATGATAATGACGTGCCACCTGGTGTGTCATTCATTATGATCAGTGAACCCATGATGACTATGCTCCGAATTTGGATTGATTGTGATCGCGATATGGTTAGAGCTAAGCTGACCTACGATGGATAGAGCATGAAGATTCCACAACTGAAAGCCAATGAGAAGCTACCAAGAGGCTCCTACTTCTACATCCAGGTAGGTCATCGTTTCTATGCGGGCGAAGAGGCTGAAACTCGTGAGGTTGAGATTTCAAATGAAGAGCCCTTCCTTGGTTTCTTCAATAAGGATGGTAGTAAGAAGTCAGGTTATATTGCGGCACAATATAGGCGGGGTTGGTGGAGCAATAGTTGGAGACGTGGTAAACGAGCTGCCCGCGACCGCCAAAAAGGCACTGAACCCCAATATATGAAACCGGTACCAAGACCGGAGAAAACCACCAAGCAAGAGCTTACTGGTAGGCGTTCACCAAAGCTGGTCGATGAAGTCAAGAATGCCAAGCGTTATAGGCGTCAAGATCTGGTTCAATCCGCTTGCGAACGGCTCAAAGTCGTGTATGGTGAGCTAGACGTTAAGATCAGCGTCAAGTTTGAAGAAGGAGAAACCCTGTGAGCGTGCTCGCCGCACTGAATGCCAAGACCCTCGAGCTCCGGAAGAACCGTGATCCGCTCGCTGGTTCCTTCCAGGCGGTTCAGGCCCTCGCTACTGCGAATGCCAAGGAGCGGGCCATCAAGGCCAAGCAGGATCTTTCGACCGTGAAGGCTGATGACGAGGATGCACTGAAGGCGATCCAGAAGTCGATCAAGCAGGTCAGAGATACCTTGGCTCTCAAGCCCGATCACCAGGCATCGCTCAATGAGCTCGCTATCTTGGAGGATCTATTGCCCCAGATGGCCAGTGAGCAGGAGATCCAGACCGAGGCCGAGAGCTTCGTTGGCACTCTATCCGAGAAGTCGATGAAGCAAATGGGCGCCGTTATGGCTCACCTCGTAGCAGTCTTCGGCACCTCGCTCGATAAGAGCAAGGCCAGTCAGGTTGCTCGTCAGGCGTTGGCAGCTTGATCCGTCAAGTCGATAACTGGATTCTCGATAGGGTCTTCACTCCGGTCGCGACATGGATTCGCGACCGGAACGGCTCTACTCAGTTTGATGTTGCGCGTGAAGGCATCTTCAGCGGCTTTGCCCTTATCATCATTGGGTCAGCTTCCATGATAGCTAATGGCCCGATGGGTGCCCATATTTTAGGGGTTTTGTTTGATCTGGTGCTTTGGTTCCTGATCAAACCCTTCGAGTATCGTCAAATCCACCTAGCTCAGATTAAAGGCACTGGTTGGGCTCGCCATTTCAAGTTCTCTTCGAGAGTCTTCCAGCTTTGCTGGATGGTGTTGGTGCTTTGGTCGACAAATACGATCTGGGGTATTGTCTCGGCCGTTGGTTATGCGCTCTTTGTATCTAGCTACTATTTCAGGGCCGTTACCCTGCCACCACCTAAACCCCGAGAAGAGTTCAAAGTAGCTTTCGCTTAAACCGGAAGGTCAGATTCTCTTCGCCTTCCCACCTGATGAATGCGAACTTGACCTCGGTGATTGCCTCGTCAAGTGACACATCAAACCATTCACCGCGAATCCTCTTGTGAGCAAGTTGACGATGAATCAACTTCTCGATGACCTTAGCCTTTTCGGTCTCACATTCTTCCGAATAGTGAAGCATCAGGAACTCAGTCGTGCCTGTTTGGAGGCTAGATAGGCGGGCTGTTGGGCTGGCACTATATCCTATTTTGTAGGGGCCAGCCTCTGGCCCAATCACGTAAATACTGGTGAGTAGATTCTCATTTGACACCTGGGTAGTCTACGTTCAATATACCAACATAGTCAATATGGGTGATACGTGACCAAGGCCAAACATTCGAGTGATCACCTCTTCATCTTCATCGGTGATATGGCATTTACTCTTGGTGATTTGGGCCAATCCGCTGATATGCGGATTGATAAGGCGTTCCAGGATATCATTGATCGCGGGCTCCTGGGTGAGGAATATGTTGGTCATCAGTGGTTCGAAATCATTCAAGCGAGTTCACTGAACCTAGAAGCCATACCAAGTGAGGATGACGTTCTCCTCTACCAGCTCTACCAGACTTACAAAGAAGCCCTCCTCGAATGCATGGAACTGGCTCGTCAGGATCAGCTGGATGAGGAGAAGAAGGCGGCGATGAACGCTTTGCGTCTCAAGTATAAGGCCGCCCGTAAGCTCTCGACACCCTAGTCATCAGTTATCAGGAATAACGCCTCATTGGCATCCATGAAACCTGGAGGTAGATCGGAGGCTTCAACCTTTGAATGCTTGGCTCCGAGATTAAGACGAGCTGCACGAGCCAGCTCTTTGGCTCGCCGTTTATCGGCTTTCTCTTTCTTGATCTTATCCCCACGAGTCATATAGTTACTCTTGGGGTAGCTCTCCACGGGTCGACTGAAATTGCTCGCCCCTGCGAAATCCGCAACAGCGTAAATCAGGATGCCTTTAGACCGATCAAGCCCATAGAGTTCCTCCGCTTTGACTCTTGCTTCCTCTATGGTAGGAACTTGATAGCGAGTGTAATTCGATCCACCAGCCACAAAGCCACCGCGACGGATTTGAACAACCGTGAAATACTTTGCGTGGGCGACTACATGAGCGATAAGCTCTTCATCAGTGTAGTCACCCATTAGCCCTGGAAGTGAAGATCCAGTCATTATTCTGAGCCTCTTCTACCCAAATACACCCAATATCCTACAGTAAAACCAGGCTATCGCAAGAAAAATGTGAAAAGATTTGAGTCAGGAAACCGCAGATTTCTACGGAAGTTCCAGGATTGACCAATCTAAATGAATAAGGATCCATAGAATTGTGGAGATCTTCGGTTGACCTTTGGTTACAACCAACTATATCCAGGGCGGTGGAAGGCAATCCAGCTGTTCCATATAGGTGTTGATGTGGTATTAACACCTCAACTGTGTGAGCAGAAGATCGAAGAAGGATTAGATCGAATGGTTACTCTTACTCTCAATACTGCGGCGCGATCGCAGGACAAGTTCTCGGCCAACAGCAAGATCCGTGCCAAGATCCAGGATGGCGTGATGTTCATCCGCCCGACGGCTCGCAAGGCGCCGGTCAACCTGCCGAAGACCGAGCGTCTCGTCGATATGGCCAGCAACGGCAAGGTCGAGATCGAGGGCATCGAGCTGGGCGCCGGCACTTACGGTCTTACGGCCGAGAAGTATGGCTGGTTTGCGCTCACGCCCGGTCATACCGGTCGCGGCCCGTCGGCCAAGGTTGCGTAAGCAACCTCCGCACCGCGGTTAAGGATAACGGCTCGGCGGCAACGTCGGGCCGTTTCCTTGACTTTCTGGTTGATTAACCCAACTTTCATGTTAGAACCAGGTTGCTAACTATGGAGGTTAAGGGTGCGTAGATCTAGTGATCACCTAAGACGATTTCATACAGTTCATCTGCTCAAGGATGGCCATCATATTGGCCATTTTGTGATCCCCTACCAGGATCCTCGTTTCGTCAAAGGTGATGACCTCCTTGAAATGGCCTACGAGATTAGTCAGACCCGACCAAATCGCCGTTATGAAGATTCGAATATCGCCTTTGGCTGGAATGAGCTACGACTCTTCTGGGGATGCTCGTGGTATTCTTGTGACGAGCGTGGTGAAAGAATCCTTGTGATGGCTTGACTGCCATCCAATTCTTCATATGCTTGACCATATGTTAAAAACACCCAGCGCGTTATCCATGCCGGAGGATCAAGCGGAATATCAGGCCGGCCTTATGGATGGCACCAGATATCGAGCCGATGGCCACCATGAACTCCTTGAGAAATACGAGAAGGGTTCCAAGGATTACCGCCTAGGTTTCGATGATGCGGAGAAGCATCCTAGGTCAATTGATCCGGATTTCGCAAGTTGATCAAGGTGCTGGTTCAAATGGCTGGTGAACCCGACCGGACCATAATGATGCCACAGGTGCCAAAGAAAGGTGAGAAGATCTGCTTCGATTCTGACCCAGATCGCTTCACCATCTTCTATCGGGTCGCGGCCGTGATGTGGGTGAGCCCACCACAGAATGCTTCACCCTGGGCCATCGTAGAGATCAGCTATTAGGTAGATGGGATGATTTTCATAGACCTCAATGGCGAAAGTCTCGAATCATCCTTTGGTAGTGTGGCAGAGGCCTATGCGGCAATTTGTGCTAAAACTGGTGGAATGAGCTACCGGGCCACTTGGTATTTTCAGAGATAGTGAGCGATAAGGTAATTTCAAATGGATATTGAAGCCGAGATTCAGAAACTCAAGGAGCATAGTGAGAAGCCTTGGCGCAATGATCCTGATTTGATCAGATCGTGCCAAGAGAAGCTAGACTTCATAAACGACGATACTCCGGGTGAGTATCGCATGTTTTCAGCCACTCTGGATTACTTCGCGACTGGAGAGGGTCGAACCACTGCCTTTGTGGCTAATGGTGCCTATTCGAAGCGCGAGTTCCTCAACTACCTGATCGAGAAGATGCGTGGCTATTGGTTCGTCATCGGCATGAGTCTCTATGAAGGCATGCCAGTCGATGATCGGGTCTATGATCAGCTATTCTCGGAGATCATGAAGCAGGAGCAACGACGTTTGCCTCATTTTGAATGCTACCTGGAGCAGCATTACAATTTCTCTTAGTGGTCGGGTCGGGATTTGAACCCACTACACTCTCACTCTGGTTACGCCTGCCCATCTGAGTGAGCGCCCATACCAATTAGGCGTCTCGACCGTTCATATTTACCAGATAGTTGAACCCGGTGGTAGTTGACTAAGCTACCAACCGGGCTCTTGAGGGTTCGGTGCCCTCGGTGGATTTCCCCACGCTGAGTTGAGAGGATCAGCGGCCTCAGAGACTTCTGCAGGTTAGTCTCGTTCCTGGCGGATCAGTCAGCGGCACCGCGCCGCCTGAAGTGATGAAGCTTCTCCAGCAAAGCTCTGGCACGCTCACATCCGCCAGCCAACGCCGTATCGTGACCCGCAACGGTTAGGGCCCTTTGAGCAGGGATACTAGTCAAATTAGGCATTGCTGTCTAACTGCTCTTGTTATACGTAAGCCTGGATAGCGGATCAATATTCGAGGGCCCTATGGATCGAGAAGAGTTTTACGAGCAGGCGGATGATCGTATCCTCGCCATCTATCCCCAACAACGCTACCACAGTAATGCCTATATCGTAGGTGGCAAGGCTGGTCTTACCGCACTTCGTGATGCCATCGATCAGGCATTAGCCGGCGAAAATCGTAAGATGGGTGTGAGTGTTGGTTTGGCAATGGCACATCCATCGGATCAAGAAACCTTCACAACTGTCGTGATTCACGACTGGGACTGCGATTCTGCGGAAGAGCGCAGCGATGTTCATCTGGATGATATGCCGCTTCCATATTATGATTCTAAATGCGCTGACCAGCTGCGTGACGGCGTAGTCTCGCTTGCTCCTGATGAACGTCATATTATGGCCGCGGGTGTTGCCCATCACATTCTGGACGAGAAGCTCAAAGCTACTGAAGATTCAGAAAAGCCCAAGAAGCCTAAACGTAAGAAGGCTAAGAAATGAAGTGGGAATACAGCACCAGGAATTTCAGAGCTCACGTGCATGGTGATCTAGAGGATTTCCTGAATGGTTATGGCGAGAAGGGTTGGGAATTGAGCCAGATGATTGGTCAGGTCAAAGGGCGATCCACTGACGAGAACCACGGCCATGGCTGGCGGGATGAGTCTGAATTCCTGCTGGTCTTCAAGAAGATGGTTATAGAATAGACCGGCTCACCTGGATCAACTTTTTCAGCCAATCCATCTTGCTGGTTTGGCTCTAAAAGTCGCAGGAATGCTGTCACTGTGCGTTAATCTGGTGGCACCTATTTGAAAAGAAACGCCTTTCTTGAAGCCTTCGGTATTGACGCATAGGACCACTTTGCTAAGTTGGGCTAGCAACACATCATCCGTGTTGGTTCATGGAGATCGAATATCATGCGGGTCATCACCTTCAATAATGAAGCCACCACTGCCATTCATGGCCGCAAGGGTGGCAAGCTGCGCCTCGAGGTCAAGGACGGAACGCTGTTCATGCGGCCGACCGATCGCAAGGCTGGCCCTCACGTTCTGTCGGAGATCCAGGGCAAGGGCAAGTCGGTGAACGTCGAGATCACTGACAAGCACCTCGAGAAGCTGGGCGCTTCCGATCTGCTCGCTGAGAATGCTGAGTTCGGCCTGGTTGCTGACAAGTATGGCTGGCTGGCTCTCCGCAAGGATGTCAGCGCCGACGACAAGGCGGCAATCACCGGTGCGACGGCCACCGTGTCGATCAAGGAAGAGGCCGACACGACCGAAGCCTAATCGGAACAGAGGGGCCGGGGGAAACTCCGGCCCTTTCTGTGATTGACTCACGAGTGACTGGTGTTAGACCAGACATATGAACATTCTTCAACGTCTCCGTTTGCTCTTCCTATCTGAGCGAGAACTGACCACCATTCGCTGTGAGCTTTTCGTTCGAGCCAACAACCTCCAGCAACAGCAAAGTGTCGAATACTGGCGCGAATATGCTGAGTCACCGGGCTTTGGAGAATCTGAAAAGGAAGCACTGGCTTGGGCTGAGCGACAAGCCAAGACCTCCAAGGAGAACTTGCTTCGATTGGTCAGGCTCATCAACAAGTTCAAGACACCTCATACCAGATCCATCGATACTGAGCCCTACCCTGATTCCTATTACGATAAGGTTGCCTTCGTTCCTGATCATCGATTCCGCCGCGTAAAACCCAAGGATGAATTGAAGGGTTACCGCAGGCCAGACAAACTGACCAAGCCAGATAAGTAAAAGACTACTAGCCGGGGAGAGTAAGATGGTAGATTATCGTAGATTGTTGAGGCTGGCAGGTCTGGATGAATCGCAGGTCAATGAAATCGCTGAACGAGCCGAGGAAGATGATCTAGAGGCCGAGAAGCAAGCCCAGGCTGACCAGAGGGTAGAGTGGGAAAAAGGCAAAGAGAAGCTGATCACGATGATTGCACGCCAGACTGGTGTGGATCTCTGGGATAGCTTCCCCATCAACATTACCGATGATGGTGAGTGTGAGGTCAAGATTGATACCGGCTCGGGTATGCCATTGGCTCATCTCCTCCATTTCGCCAATAAGATTGCGGCGGCTCAACTTGGTAGTGACCTCCAGATTCATGGTTCAGCCGATCTCTTCCTGAGTATCACGTTCAAACTGGTATAATGGACCAAGCGTTGCCTGCGTAAGATGATCCGTAGATAGGGTTAATTGACGAACCTGTTTGGTAAGCGCACATCTTGTGATGCGCTACAGCGCCAACCAACTATGGAGAGATCGAAATGAAGTCATACCAGTTTGACCTCAACGAGGGGAATACCACCGCAACCCTGACGGTCAAAGCCTCGGATGAGCAATCTGCCATCCAGCAGGCCAGAGACTTGGTCAAGAGCAGCGGCTCCATCGGATCGCCCAGACAGCTCAACGAGCCGACGCAACGGGTCACATCCTGATCATCTCGAGTTCGGAGAAGGGCCTTGGAGGGGCCCTTCTTTGTGACTGAATTCTGGTTGACATCTCACCAGTTCTTGCTACTTTGGATTATCGGAGGTAGATAAGGAGATCGGTAATGTCACAGAGTCATAAGAGCGTTGTTCCTACCAGCATTGTGGCTGGTGTTATCTTCGCCATCCTGTGGCAGTTCAAGATCTTCCGCTTCATCATTCTCACGGCCATCTTCGTCGCATCGTCGATGTGGCTGTATGATTGGATCTTTACCGAATCTACCCTGCCTGCTGATACGGCCGGCGCGTATGAATTTTCGGCCAACGTAACGGATGGCCCCGACTTTTCATTCTCGCGCGATAACCCCAAGTTCGATGTGGATTTCAAACTCACCAACACCTACAATGAAACGATCCAGCGGGCTATCATCGACACCACGCTCTATGATTGCTCGAATGCCTCTATGCCGATCTCGGATTGCGCCAAGGTAGCAACGGTCGGCTACATGCCTGGTATGGACATCATCCCCGGCGAAACCTGGTCGGATAATCATCGGGTGATCTTCTGGAATGAAACGGTTCGAGGTTATCCAAAGGTCACGTTCTCGGTTCATGACATCCTGGTCGATTCCGACAACAAGGGTGACGTCGAGAGCCACGATCAATTCAAAGCGGCCAAAGCTAAGTGGGATGCCCTTTAAGGATTGATGGAGGAGGGTCAGATGATTACCAAGGATATGCTTCTCGATATCGCCTGTGAGGCGGAGAAAGTCATGGAGGCAGAGAAGCTGCCCGCTGGCACTCGGCAAACAGACGCATGGTGTGATGCGCTCCGACAGAAAGATGCGGCCCTTACGGCTGCTCGTTGGCTCGAAGAGGGCGGTCTTACGGAGCGACAACAGGTCGGCTATTTCGGTAGCAAGGATATCAAACCGGGTGATAGGGTTCGGATCAAAGCCGGAACGGTGATCACCTCTATGAACCCCAAGCACACCAGGGATAATCCAAAGATCGCTCGTCGCGCCTACACCATTACTGTGTTTCGCGTTGATGCTGGATCACTCCAGAGTCATTGGCATTCACATCAACATTCCAGGGCGGCGCGGGATCAACAGGTCTGCTGGCCTGGTGAAGGTGGTTACTGGTGTTACGCCAGCACCAGTGACGTTGAGGTGGTTTAAGAATTTTGCTTTTTCACCACGGTTCCTGTATTTGAATATGATCACAAGATCAAATCAGAGTAGGACCATGGTGGATGTCAACCATCGCTATTAAGCAACTTCGTAATACCGGCACCCCTGATACCTGTATTTCGTTTGACGGCACGGCCAATGTCTGGCGAAAGATGAACCATGTCATGACGTTCACGACCGCTGATTTGGATGCTAACAACATCCTATTGGTCAACCACACGTTAGCTCGCAAATATGTCAACGTGGTCGTTTATGATGATCAGGATACCGTGGTTCAGGTTGATTCCATCAAGGCTATTGATGGGAATAACGTCCAAATTGACTTGACCTCACAAGTCGCCAATATAACGACGTGGAACGCTTCTGTTATTTGATCCTTGATCCTCCGGTTCCTTTTCTGTAAGTTGGCATATGATCAAAACGTGGGTCTGCATTCTCTTTTACGTTGGTTGGGGTGGCTCCTACAGCCCCACCCTCGCAACTGTTGACAACTTGGCTCGACTGGAAGATTGCCAGCGAGTAGGCAAGGTCTGGGTAAAGGCTAGCCAGAATGGTGGTTCCTACCATTGTGTTGAGGTCTTGAAAACCAAGTGAGCTGGGCTACCCAATTGATAGCCGATCTACAAACTGGCAAATCGGTTCAATTTCGACCTCGCGGCAACAGCATGACTGGTAGGATTGCTTCCGGCCAACTATGCTCGGTTGTTCCGCTTGATCGAGATCCACAGAAAGGTGATATCGTGCTTTGCCGGGTGCGTGGTCACCAATACCTACATCTTGTGACGGCTGTGCGTGGAGATCAATATCAGATCTCCAATAACCACGGCCATGTGAATGGCTGGACCTCAAGGAAGAATGTGTTTGGCATCCTAACTAAGGTAGAATGATGCGCCCAACACCTGAGGAAATATTGGCTAACCCTGACCTATTTGTTCAACTCCTAGAAGCCCAGGGTGTCAAGAATGCCCAGGCCCGAGTGAGTGCGATAGCCTACGATATGTTGGAATACAGCCTCGTGCAGAAACAGCAGAAGCGCGATGGTAGGTTTATCCGCACAAATGAGCAATACAGTTATCGTTATCCTCAATCCGATAGCGCGACCAACAAGTATGACGTGCTTCGTCGCGTTAAGAAGACTGGTTCGTATCGAACCAGCTATTTGCACTACGACCAATACCTCAAGCGTAAGATGAAGAAGATCCAAGCCAAGATCAACAAGTGGCCTGAACTCACGTGGGATCCAAAAACTCTGAAAACCGCCCCGAGCACCGACCTCATGAAGAAATACGTCTTGCGTAGAACCAGCCGACGTTCAGTAACGACTAGCTGAAACCTCACCTGTACTCTTGACTTGGAGGATAGGAATCATATGGTGAACTCATAACCTACTAGGAGTTCATAATGATCTACAAGACCAAGGAAGTTCCTGCTTCTACCCGTAATGCCATGCGGAAGGATTACGAGGGTAAGACCTCTGGTAATAGCATGAGCCTGAAAGAGATTGGTGCCAAATACGATGTATTTTCAGGCACCGTTCACAAGATCGCTCATGAGGATGGTTGGGAAGTTCGTCGGCGTGGTTATGCGATCCGCAACAGCCAGATGATGTTTATGCCGACCAAGACGTCTACCAAGTGGGCTGATGGCTTCCAGAGTTCCGCTTCATCGACCAAGAAGACGGCGAAGAGGGCCAAGCCCAAGTCGACCATCGTGACGCTGAATCGCAATAACAGCATTCAGGCCAGCAAGCTGCCTGAGGGGTTGAACGATGCGCTCGTTCTTACCCTGTATCGGAACGGTCAGCTCTTCCAGGCGGCCTAACGCCGCAGCACAAATTGGTTGACTCCTAGGGGCTAGGCTGTAGTCTAGCCCCGAAGGTATCTCTGATAAGTTACCAAACAAGGAGGCAACCATTTACGACCAGGCACGGAGTTGGCCCTTTAAGGAAGCCCGAGAGCTCCTCGCTCATATTGAGCGCAAGGGGAAGAAGCCTGGCGATGTGGTCACTTTCGAGACCGGTTATGGCCCATCGGGTGCTCCTCATATCGGAACCTTCGCCGAGGTCGTTCGAACCCTCTGGGTTATGAAGGCTTTCGATGCTCTGACACAGAATGCCTACAAGATCCGCCTGATCATGTTTTCGGATGACTATGACGCCTTGCGAAAGGTGCCGGATGGTCTGCCCGATTGGATGAATGACTATCTGGGTCAGCCCCTGTCGGCCATTCCTAGCCCCTATGAATTCAGTTTGGCGACCTTCAGTTCTGATAACAACGAGAAGCTCATCGAGTTTGTGGATGCTATTCTCAAGTCCTATGATGGTAGTGTTGTTGGTTCCTCGCCTGATCGCAGCCGCGTTAGTTTTGTGAGCTCTACCGAGTATTACAAGGCTGGCCGGTTCAATGACATGCTGGATCGGGTGTGGGACAACTATCAGGCCATCCAGGGTGTGATGCTTCCCACGCTGGGTGAAGAACGGCGTAACACCTATAGCCCCTTCATGCCAGTCCTTGATGGACTAGTCCATCAAAAGGCAGTTGAACCATCGCATATATCGAACCATCGCGCTCTGCGTTTCGTTGATGATCTGGGTATTCCTTGTTATCATGGCATCTATGACGGCAAGGTTAAGCTTCAGTGGAAGGTCGATTGGGCGATGCGCTGGGTCGCACTGGGCGTCGATTACGAAATGGCGGGCAAGGATCTGATCGATTCGGTGAAGGCATCAAGCAAGATCTGCCGCATCCTAGGAGGCATTCCTCCGGTTGGTATGACCTATGAGCTCTTCTTGGATGAAGATTGGGCGAAGATCAGCAAGTCAAAGGGTAACGGTTTCACTATGGAGGAATGGTTGACCTACGGTTCACCTGAATCCTTGATGCTCTTCCTGTTCCAGAATCCTAGGTCAGCAAAGCCGCTCCACCTTGAGCTTGTGCCCAAGTTCGAGGATGAGTTCATCAAGCTACGACAGGATGAACTAGAACCTAATGATGGCCCATGGTTCTTCAAGGCTCATGGATATCATCAGGCTATCCCCAATGTTAGCTTCAGCCTTCTGGTCAATCTGGCCCTTGTGAGTCAGGCGAAGACAGCCGAAGAGCTGACCAATTATTTGGTTCTTCAGTATCCACTTGATCCAAAGGATCGCACTTGGGTTCAGTTGATGGCCCAGCGGGTCGTTCAGTATGCGACCAAGCAAGGCCTTTATCATCAAGAGCGTCGCGAACCCAATGAAACAGAGCGAGCTGCTTTTAGTGACCTGGCCAACCGGCTATCAATGATGATGCCCGCCCTAGGGGCAGAGGCGTTCCAATATCAGGTCTATGAGGTTGGTAAGGATCATGGATTCCAGCCCTTGCGCCTTTGGTTCAAGGCCCTCTATGAGTGTCTCCTAGGTAGCAGTGATGGCCCTCGCTTTGGGGTATTCATCGCTGCCTATGGATTGGAAAATACGATCAGGCTCCTGCGTCAGTATGAGGAAGTTGACGCCTAGTGGTTTGATGTTATGGTGCCGTAATGAGCCTAAAGCACGATCTCCAGCTATCAAGAGAATGGTATCGTGCTCATCGCGACTTTGGTCTTTGGCCGGATTGGCGTGAATACTTGAGGATTCGCAAGGCTTACGCTGAACCCCATCGGTTCTATCACACTTGGCGACATATCAGCGAGACCATCCGCTATACCAGGCTTCATTACGGCTTCCAACCCTTAGTCATCCTAGCCCTCTTCTACCACGATATCGTGTATGACGTGGCTCGGCAGGATAATGAAGATGTTTCGGCGGATGAGTGGATTCGTTATGCGAAAACTCGCCATCTACATCGGCGTTGCTTGTTGAAGGTCAACATGATCGCTGATATGATTCGCATGACCAAAAGCCATACGGTCGAACCCAACAAACCTCTCCAGTTCAGCATCATGAACGATGCTGATATGAGCATCTTCCTATGCCCTGATAAGCACTACCTGGAATATGCTAGGAACATCTGGCTAGAATATCAGTCATTTGGTGTTGATCAGTATATCAAGGGCCGGCTGTCATTCTTGCGGTCATGTAACCCGTCGAAGCTCTTCTACACCCATCAGGCACGGGCGCATATTCGCCACGCGATTGCCAATCTGGATCTTGAGCGAACGATCCTCGAGCAGAACCCTGAGGTTCTTCTAGCTACTGGTTGATCTACCCTTGTGGGTTGTGCCCACTACAGTGATGGCCTGACCTATTAGATGCCCAGTCGCTTTATCATAGGCAAAGGCCGTGAACTTGGCGATACCCTGATCAGTCTTGTGGGTCAATTGGTTGTAGGTCAGATGACTAGTCACTCCAGGAACCAAAGAACCTAGGGGTATGATCGGAATGATAAGAGTTCGGCCACTGCTATCAATGGATAGCGCTCCTGTGCGAATTTCGATGATGCAATCAGCGAGATCTTTTGATTCCATGAGAGCGATGCCTTGTTCCATCAGCTTCTCTCGGATAGCAGAGATAGCGTATTTGGCATCAGTACCTTCAAAGTTGGTGCTATCCAGGAAGCATTTACGATTTGCTGGAATACTCAGGTGTAATTGCTTGGCTGCATCCTCCACCGCACCACTGATCAGAAGCTCTTCTGTGGCAGTTCGGCTTGGATAGGATTCTCGAACTGTGGCGCATCCGGGAAGCGTAAGCGCAAGGGCCAGGAGAAGAAGGAGTTGCTTCATGGGTTCCAACTTGACTAGAATGCGATCTACCAGTATTTACTAGAAATGACTCAAGATCACTCTCCACAGCTAAGCAAAGCTGAGCTGAAACATCGTGAGATTGTGGAGCGGTATCCGTTGTACAGGGAGACTGCTCATTGGATTCCTGTGATAGTGCCAAGACACTTGCTTGAAGAAGCCATTGTGAAATGGCTCGCTGATCGCAATCTTAAGCGTGGCACCAAAGAAGCTCGTAATGACTACCTGGTGCCTCTGACTGGCTTCTTCCTCTTCAAGGATCCGAGAGTCGCCACAGAATTCAAACTTACATGGGGATAAGGATCACCACCCGTCTCCTGAGTGCTCAGGAGTTGTGTGACATGGATCAATGGCTCAATCAGTATATGAAGGGGCGGCACCGCAAATCTCGAGTGATCTGTGCCAAGCCAACCTATGAAATATACCAGGCCGAAATCGAATTCAATGGTCGCTCTGACCTAGTGGCTTTGTTTAAGTTGGCATATGGCTGAGCTCATTGAAATCAAAGTGCCGTTCAGCAAGACGGCTCATAGTTTGTCGACAAAGGTAGGCGAACCCAAGGACGTTGGGCCCTTCAAAGTCTCTTCAGTTGCTATTAGCATCGAACCATTACCAGAGATTCAGGCGTGGATCGATGATGGTCGGATTGTGAGCTACAAGATTTCGGGTATGTGGCAGGTCGGCACACCTCGCCTCAACACTTTCCGCTTTAGCGATCCAGATCAGGCCATGCTCTTTAAGCTGATCTACGGTTGACAAACTGGTTACCAGTGTTAGGTAATCCGTATGACAGAGACAGCAAACCTTGATGTGATGGATCACCCGATCGTAAAGACCGCAATGGCCTTTATGATTGACGCGCATCGTAATCATGCGCTCAAGCCCGATCCTGAGCTGGGTGGCCAGCGTCGCAAATATAGCGGTGCCCATTACGAGGTTCACCCCATTCAGGTGGCCAAGATGGTCGCACGGTCGATCCACAATGATCCGGTGACGGTTGCCGTAGCTATCTGCCACGATGTTGTGGAGGATACGACGAAGACGCTCGCTGACGTTGGTGCGGCATTCGCTCAGTTCGGTAGCGAGGTTGCCCAGTCGATTGTGGCGGGGGTGGCCGAGGTCACCGATGTCAGCAAGCCCGAGGATGGTAATCGAGCCTTCCGTCGTAATCTGGATAAGGAGCACGCCTGGCTAGCCACTCCGGAGCGACAGACCGTGAAGCTCGCTGACATCAAAAGCAACATGCCAAGCATCATCACCAATGATCCTGGGTTTGCTCGTAAGTGGGTTCAGGAGAAGGCGGATGTGCTGCCCGGCCTGGGTAAGGGTGATCCTACTCTCTTCAAGGATGTGGAGGATATGATCAACCGTTATTTCGCACGTCAGTTCGCTGTTGATCCTGAGTGGGGAGTGGTCTGATGCTCTACCTCTCCTTGGTCGTCTTAGCGGTGTCAATCCTTCTGGTATTTGGTGACAAGGATGGGCGACTACTTGGATCCACCGAGGAGTGGTCAGAGAATTGTAACCTGGAAGTCTGGGGCCGACCTTTCAATGGTCGTGAGACCTTTTATGTCTTTTTCGTTCCGGTCTTCCGGAGAGGGTTCAACCACTCAACCATGTTGCTTGACTAATGAAGACAGCTGACGTTCATCATGGGGAAATGGTGAGCCTTTACCTCAAAGGATCCAGACAGGCCAGACTCGGCCGGCCATTACCTCAATGGGCCGAATATAGGGTATTCCCCCGCTCAGGTAGTGCGCTGACTCTTTTTAGCGTCTTCGTTCCTGATAATAACCGTCTTCACTTCAATACCGTTGATCCAGCGAATAAGTTCTGGTGGCCTGCGGTCAATGGCATCGTGTATAGCTTCAGACATCGTGAAGATGCTGAGCGCCTTGTCGAAGAGCTCACTCGGCATTTCGAATCAGAATCCAACAAGGAAGCTGAAAGCAATGGCAAAGATCCTTCAGTTCCCCCAGCCCAAGGGTAAGTTCCTAGCAAGCATTGACCTCTTCCTCGAACCCGATGGAACGATTCTTGCTCGCCTCGCCGATATGCCAGCAAGCGTCATAGAATCCATTGAGGGTGAACCCTTCGATAAAATGCTCAAACTTGCCCTGTGGGCCCAAATGGGCGCCGAAAACCTTGCGGAGCAGGCAAACTTGCTTAGGGAACAATGACCCCTTAGAGAGCGTTGTTGGTAACAAAATATCTCACCTATCTTGGTTGACGTTTCCCCATTGAGTGCTATCTTGGTGGGGAGAAAGGAGATCGGCATGGATACCAAGACCGCCCCTGGCGATGTATATGAGTTGGATACCAACACGATCCTCATTTACGATAACGTGGGGATTGGGTTACGGCTCAATCAGCGCAATATCGAGACCCTGCGTAAGGCAGTTCGAGCCAAAGAAGCCCTGAAGGATACGGATGTCAAATGCCGCCCTTTCATGGTCGGCTTCGATGCTTCAACCCAGCGCTTCCGTTTCGAACCGCGTCATGGTGAGACCATTCAGGTGGAGGCCTGGAACATTCTCCCCGAGATCTACGAGAGAAAAGCTGCCTAATTCTGGTTGACGCCTCACCAGACCTTGCTAGTTTGGTGATACGGTAACAAACAAGGAGACCACTGGTGGGCGCCAATCTACAGATCCTGGGATTCAAGGATTCGATCAAGACCATCGAAGCGGCTAAGAAGGATTTCGGCAGGCGCGCCGAGCAGGATCGTTACGAGAACGGTCATTGCTATTCGGGTTCCATGGGTATGCTGGGTAGCCTCACCTACGTGAGCACCATCTTCGATACCGAAGAGGATTTCGAACGCTTCCTCGAAAACAAATCCAAGGATGATGGCTATCTCGCAAGGGTTCGGGTTATCCGGGAAACCAAGCCCCTCATTTCTGCCCGTGTTGCCCGCTTTGAGCTTCTCTGGGATGCTCAGCAGGCCAAGCAAGGTCGGATCCGTGACCCCAAGAAGTCTTATACGTGGAAGGCTGGCACTCCTAACCAACTCGCTAGAGTGCTTGGTCGCTACGAGAAGCTGGATCGCAAATACAAGGAGTTGTTGGCCCTCCAGCTCGAGAAATCCAAGAAGACTCGTTTCATTGCTGGTGGGTGGGTTTCGGAATAATTCACCTGGGCTGTTGACGGCAGATCAAACCAAGTTATCACGACATTAGGCCACAAGGGAGACACAACATGGAAGTCAAGCGCACGGTTACCAATCCGGGTCTTACGGCGGAGCAATGGGACCTCTATGTTGGAGACCCCAAGACTGCCAAGCGTTGCGACCGAGCGGCCGAGCGCATCAACGAGAAGTTCACCGATGCGGTGAACGCTGGTTGGGATCGTGAAACTGTGGAGACTGCCGTCCACGATACGATGATTCAGTTCAGTGATACTGGTGCCTACGATACCGAACCGCGTTCGGTGCTGACCGGTCTACTGGATAAGGTCTTCGAAGCCGCGTGACGCTCAAGGAACTCAGAGAACGCACCAAACAAGCCTGTCTTGAGGCCCGCCAGGTTCCTCAGGGAATTGGTAAACCACACTACCATGGGCTCAACATGCGGGAGGCGTGGGAAGAGAATGCCCGTGTTATCAAGGCGGCGCGGCTTGCGTTGATTGATCTCGATAGCTTAGGCAGCGCCTTCGTTACATTCCACCGCGAGGGCGAGATCTACTACCATGCCAAGAAGCATGGTATTCAGTCAGCAATGCTGCTCAAATTATCACGTCCGTAGGCTATGGCCCATTGGGGTGAACCCCTCGGGCTTCTGGTAGGCGTAGGGTTTCTGGCCTTGATTCATTTCAAACGAGTATGAAGCTGTGCCATTGTTGGCATCACCAACCATAAAATAAGGTATTGATCCACCTTGTGTGAAAGTTGGATTGAGGCCGGCTTCAATGTCTGAAACAGTAGCGCCGTTATACCAATTGCCGTCCATGCCTATCCAGAACTTGTTGGCCTCTACATCTCGAGCAAACATGATTATCATACCATCATGACTACTACCCAGGGCTGGTGTAACCGCTTTTGACGTGGAGCTTCCTGATAGTTGGTGATCAGCAAATCCACTCCAATAAAACACAGACTGGATGCCACTACCATGAAAGAAACTGCCAGTAAGGTTGGTCGAGTTAATCCAACCACAGGCTGGATTGTAACCTGTGGTTGATTCAACATACTTGATCTTGACCTCGATGTAGATTTTACCCGAGGTTACCATGGTATTCCAATATGGTTGATAGGAACTACTACTATTATGACCAGATATCAGGGTTCTACCATCTTCACTGACCGTGCTATCACCAACACCTGAGGCCCAAGCACCACTAAACGGATCAGGAACAGAGACTCTGATCCTGGGGAAGGATGACGACCAGGGCATGCCTATCTTGATACTCATAAGTCTACTTATCTTGACATCCTCACCAGAACGCTTAAATAGGAGTGATACTGGTGGAGGTCATATGATCATCTGTAGCTGTAACAACCTCAATGAAGCAAAGTTGGCGAAGGCCAAAGCGGCTGGAGCTCGTTCGCCTCACCAAGCCTATACCATTCTTGGTTGCGCTGTGAAATGTGGCCAGTGTTGTCGAGAGGCTTGCTCAATACTCAAGGATTGAGTGGCGACCCCATTGGAGTGAAGCCGGTTGGGCAAGTGTAGAGGTATGGCTTCTGCCCTTGGTTAACTTCGAATATACAGGATCCAGATCCTGCATAACCCTCGTTTACTGCCAGATAAGGTATGCTATTTCCAGATATTGTATAGGTAGCATTGCTACCGCCTAGAATATCTTCAACAGTGGCATTGTTAACCCATACTCCATCGACACCAAACCAGAAATGCCATACTGATCCGATGGCTGCCCTCGCTAGCATGACCGTGGAACCCTCATTGAATTTCGGCACTACGATTCCAGTTAGGTTGTTTGGTGAAGTATTTCCAGGATTTATCCAAATTCTCCCAGTACCAGTACCGGTTGGATAATAGAACACCTGATAGGCTGCTTTATTGCTAAAATAGCCACTCGATTTAGAATTGATCCAACCGACTATTGGAACTAGATTTTCTTGGGTTGCTTTAGGGGACCTGGTTATCGTTACTTCCAGGTACACCTTTCCACTATTGGTACTGGTATTCCAGGGTATCGTGTCAGCTTCCCCATCTTCATCAATGGTCCGTCCGTTATTTGATATGATTCCACCGTATCCAGCAGCCCATGAACCACTATAAGGGTTTGGGACAAATGGCGGCGGAACTGATCTCATCTTGAGAATTCCGACCTCAGATGATTTGAGTTGTAAACCTAGTCTGATACCCATGTGTCTACTTATCGAATGAAAGCTGAGCTTTATGATGATTACCCGAAATCAAGACCTGATTGGTGACCCCATTGGAGTGAAGCCGGTTGGGCAAGGATAATGATATAAACCTTGGCCATTATTCACGGTGACTTTGAACTTGGCATTTACGCTGTAATTGCTGACGGTGGTAAGGTAATAAGCTGAAACTGAGTCACCAAAACTTATAGCCTTCCTACCATTCGCAATATCGCTTAAGGTTGCGTTATTAGACCAAACCCCATTAACACCAACCCAGATCTTTTTAGCATCCACATCAATAGCAATTTGCCGGTATTGACCACTTTGCCAGGTCGGCAAAGTTATTCCAGTTACACCCACGTTGTTGATGCGGAAGACATTAGAGTATGCCAACCACGAAAGACCAGAAACAGAAGCGCCAAATAGTGGTAAATTATGACCAACAAAACCTAAATTAGCAGCTTCATTATCAGCTATCATTCCGCCAGAAATGGTGATATCAAATGTATAGAACTCAAAATATCGTTTACCGGATGATAGTGGTTCATTCCACTGAAAGTAAGTGCTTTTGTAATTGGTATCGAGGGTTCTTTGATCAGATCCTAAAACAAGCCCATCTTGGTCCGTCCGCCAATAACCTGTGTAATTGCTTATTGGTATCAGACTTCCACTCGTTGACGGTGTGGAACGCATAACCAATCGCCCAAACTCAGATGATTTAAGCTGTACGCCTAGTTTGATACCCATGTGCCTACTTATCATTTGAACGTCTGAGCTCCAGGTGCTATTGGGGTGACATGGATATCAAACTATACGCCATTGTGAGCAATGAAGCCGTTGAAGCCTCTAATGGTAACAGAGGCAAGATGATGGCTCAAGGCGGTCACGCATACGTTCATGCCCTCCTCGATTCATTGGCTCGCTTCCCCTCTGATGCCAAGGCTTACCTGGATAGTGGTATGGTAGCGAAGATCTGCCTGCGAGCATCAGAAGAGACCCTCCATCAATTGAGCCGCATCTATAAGGATAAGTGTGGTGTCTTCCTTGTCAAAGATGCCGGATTGACTGTCTTTCCCCGACCCATGATTACCGCATTGGGCATCGGGCCAATTCGCCCGACTGACCGAGAAGAGATCCTAGCCAATCTGAAGGGTTTCGTATGAAGTTCATTCAGGAATACAAACGGCGCAA
>Ga0164242_10000341_pt1 | contig 58331 bp, 71 predicted proteins | sample OricomgcompostMG_FD_108783 | JGI IMG/M metagenome (GOLD analysis project Ga0164242, IMG submission 108783) | Miracle-Growth compost microbial communities from Emeryville, California, USA - Original compost - Miracle growth compost (MG) ...
AAGGGCAGCGATCTACGGCTGCAAATTCTGTGGAGGTGAACTAGAAGCTTCTGGCAGCCCTGCTCATTGCCTTTTTTGTTTATTGCTCATTCATTGAACATTGAGACTTGAACATTGAGCATTAGGAAATTGAATGGAAATTGGAAATTGCAAAATTGGAAATTCGGCTGCTAAGGCTATCAGCTACCAGCTAATGGCAGTAGCTATTTAGCGGGGGGCTGCGCTACACTAGAGCAGTACAGATGAAACGCAGCAGAATCCAAACCGGCCTCCTGATTGTTCTGATTGTCATCGGTGGCGTGGTGCTGGTGAAACGGCAAGCCGTCTTGGACTGGTGGAAGCTGCGAGGCTACACCCCGCCAGCAGCGGTGGTAGAGCTGGCGGCGGACGATACCATGACGCCCGAGGCGGAGCACCTGCTGTACGTGAACCATCCGGACATCACGGCCGGCCAGGCGTTCACCAGCCACTGCCCGGCCGGTGGCGAGAAAACGGTGGTACTGGGCTGCTATGTCGGAAACGACACGGGTATTTACATCTACAAAGTAACCGATAGCCGGCTCGACGGTGTCGAGCAAGTGACCGCTGCCCACGAGATGTTGCACGCTGCCTACCGGCGCCTGAGCAACAGCGAGCGCGCCAAAGTCGATGCCATGCTCACGGACTATTACGAGCACGACCTGACGGACCAGCGTATCAAAGACACCATAGCGGCCTACAAACAGTCGGAGCCGCACGACGTGGTGAACGAAATGCACTCGGTCTTCGGCACGGAAATCCCGAACTTGCCGGCTCCGCTCGAGCAATATTACCGGCAGTATTTTACGGACCGGGCGAAAGTCGCCGCTTATACGGCGCAGTACCAGGGTGAATTCACCAGCCGCCAGGCCGCGGTAGCAGACTATGATGCCGAGCTCAGTTCACTCAAATCACAGATAACCGCTAACGAGGCCCAGCTGAGCCAGCAAAACGCCGCGCTGAGCGCGCAGGCCGCCCAGATGCGCCAGGAACGCGCTAGCGGTCAACTTGACGCCTACAACAGCGCAGTGCCAGGCTACAATGCGGCGGTAAATAGCTACAATAGCCTGCTGGCCGCCACCAAAGATTTGATAAACCAGTATAATAACATCGTAGACAAGCGGAACGCGGTCGCTCTGGAGGAGCAGCAGCTATCACAGGCGCTGTCGCCGAAGGCGCTGCCAGCAGCCCAATAAAGAGGAGTTCATATGGCGAGACAAACCACCCGGTTCGTGTGCGGTAACTGCGGCGCGCAGTACAGTTCGTGGCAGGGGCGCTGCTCGCAGTGCGGCGAGTGGAATACCATTACCGAGGAAGTGCAGATCACAGCTGTGGCCGGCGCCGGGCTAGCCAAAAAAGCAACGGCCGGCAGTAAGCTGACGGCCCGAGCGGTCGAGCAGTCGGCTCGTGCGGCCGAAACGCGCATGCAGACTGGCATAAAAGATGTCGATATGGTACTGGGGGGTGGCATCGTGGCCGGCAGCGTGAACCTTATCGCCGGTCAGCCGGGCATCGGCAAAAGCACCTTACTGTTGCAGCTAGCGAGCCTGGTCGCGGCCAAATACCGGGTGCTGTATGTGAGCGGGGAAGAGTCGGAGCACCAAGTCGGCATGCGTGCCCAGCGCCTCGGTGTGGGCGGCGCCAAACAGCTGCAACTGGCCACCAGCAATATCGCCGAAGATGTGGCTGCGACGGTGGCGGGCGGCGAGTATGATTTCGTGGTGGTGGATTCCATCCAGACCATGACGGTGCAGGCGGTGGCTTCGGCCCCCGGCAGTGTCAGCCAGATTACCAACAGCACCGCCGTGCTGGTGGCGGCCGCTAAAGCCAGCAACACCGCCATGTTCGTGGTCGGACATGTGACCAAAGAGGGCAGTATCGCCGGGCCGAAAGTGCTGGAACACATCGTCGATGTCGTGTTGCAGCTGGAAGGTGATGCGTACGGCGGCTTCAAGGTGCTCAGGGCCACCAAGAACCGGTTCGGGCCGACGAGTGAGGCGGCCATTATGGAAATGGATGCCCAGGGGTTGCACCCGGTCGCCAACCCCAGCCAGGCGCTCCTGGCCGAGCGACAAGTCACTGACGGCTCAGTGGTGCTCGCCACGCTTGAAGGCACCCGGCCGCTGTTGGTGGAAGTCCAGGCGCTGGTCAATAAAACGTCGTACGGCTACCCGAAACGGGCGGCCAGCGGCATCGATCTGAACAGAGTGAACCTGCTGGTAGCTATGCTGGAGCGGCGTACCAAGCTCGCGCTGTCCGAGCAAGATATCTATATCAACATCGTCGGCGGTATCCGTTTGCAGGACCCGGCAGCTGATCTGGCGATCTGCATGGCCATCGGCTCGGCAGCCAAAGGTTTGCAACTGAAACGGAACGCCGTCGTGTTCGGTGAAGTGGGGCTTTCCGGCGAGGTGCGCCACGTGCCGTTCATAGAAAAGCGGGTAGCCGAGGCGAAGAAGCTCGGTTTCGATGTGGCCATCGGTCCGAAAAACCGCAGCACGAAGACGCAGGATCCGTTCCTGCATGTCGTGCCGAATGTACGTTCGGCGTTGAACGAATTCCTGGAGAAATAGTCTTACGGCTAATCTAGGTTTGAAAGCCTAACTTCTACTCACGGAAGCTTAGGCTTTTTTACCCTTCAGTGGCCTCCGGTGCTGGGGCCGGTCGGGGTACCACCAGGGCCGCCAGTACCCCCGGTTGGGGTAGCGCCTTGTACATTGATGGTCGCAGTATCACTGTTCTGGTACAAAACACTATCTGTTACTTCGACGGTGATCTGGATACTGCCGCTGGAGTTAGCCGGCGGTGTATAGGTGAGCGGGAAGTCTCCGGTAGCATCAACTTCCTCCGATTGGACCACCTGGCCATTCACGACCAGGCTCAACGTGCCGGGGTAGTTCGGATATTTTGGATCAGTCAGCGGGTGGGTGCCCTGGTCGACATGGACCATTACAGTACAACTGCTGCCTGCCGAACAGGTCGGCGTTACCGAACCGCCGGTAGCGGTACCATTGACCGCGGTTATCGTGGCGTCCGGTTTGACGTCGCCGCAGCTGTGGACGTTATCCGTAGCAGTCGGCGTACCGCTGTTGGTGGTCGCGGCGGCGGAAGTGACATTCGGGTGGCCGCCTTTATAGATGTCGACATTCCACTGATCGCCGGTATTGTAGCTGGTCTGTTGGGCCAGCGATGGTGTACAACTGGTAGCGACCAGGCCGGAAACCTTATCGATGGTTTGGCTGGAACTGGTCGTTTTGCCGACATACCAGGCAGGGAACAGGTCGGTGGACGGCGGACTGGATTCAGATGAAAACGGTACGGCTGAGTGGTAGGCGGGCAGTTTCTTGAGGTTCGACGGTGCGGTCCAGTTCTGCGGTTTTACATTGCCCAGGGCATCGATGGCACCTTCCATGAACGCTTTCATGATAGGGTCAGTGACGTTTTCCGGGCTGCCGCCGTAAGGGCTGCGGTCGTAGTTGCCGATCCACACGCCGGCCGTATATTTGGTGTTCCAGCTCATCATGAGGCCGTCCAAATCCTGGTTGGTACCGGTCTTGATAGCGTTCTCCCAGCCCTTGTAGCGGTGGAACTTCATGCCATAACAGCTTGTGGCGGTACAGTGGCCGCTTAAGTACGAGGCGCCTGGATCAGCTGCCATATCGCTGACGATATACGCGGAGTCTGCTTTGACGACCTGCTTGGCTTTGGGCTGCTGGTATTGCTTCAATACCTTGCCGGCGGCGTTCGTGACTTTCAGGATGAGCGTTTGCGGGATGGCCTGGCCCATGCGCGCGATACTGGCGATGCCGTTGACGTGGTCGGTCAGCGTCGTGTAGGCCTCGTTACCGATGCCGGCCGCGGCGCCGCACGGTGTTTCGTCGGCTTTGGTGGCCGTCAGGATCGAGGTATTGGGTAGGTAGCATTTGTAACCATCGGAATCATTCATGAGGGCATTGATAGTTTTCATGCTTTCGTTGATGGATGCCCGGCGCCAGTTACTGCCGTCGGCGGCCGTGGATGTGTCTTGCGGGTCGCTGGAGGTGAAGAGTTTCACCGCCGGTACGTTCAGCGAGCTGCCGAGCGCGTAGCGTAGCGTGACATTCCCGTAGTAGTGCCGCGTGTCATCCCACAGACAGTTGCCGTGGCCGCTTTCAGGAACGGCTTTGTCGGTACAAGGGTAGCCTGGCAGGGGCCCCTGGGTGTCGTAGACCATGCTGCCGGCGCCAGCGTTGTTATTGTTGTTGATGAACGCCGCGTAGGAGTACGGTTTAATGCTCGACCCGGGGGATATGGGCGCATCGCTGGCAAAATTGAGCTGTTGGGTACTGAAGTCCATGCCGCCCACCAGTGCGACGACTTGGCCGGTCGCATTGTCTTCGGCCACGAAGGCGGCATCATCGGCGTTATCACCATGTAAGCGCCGCTCGTTATCGCTTAAGGATTTTTCGGCCAAGTCCTGCAGGTTCATGTCCAGCGTGGTCACCACTTTCCAACCGCCGGTCTTCACGACCGCCGCTGGAAATGCTTTGAGCAACTCCTGTCGGGCAGCCAGCACGAAGTACGGTGCCTTGATACCGGCGTAGTGCGACTGCAGCTGGTGTACCTGTGCTAGGATGTCTACCTTTTTGGCGGCGTCCGCCTGTTTTTGGGTGATATATCCCTGCTTGGCCATCTGGTCGAGCACGTAGTGCTGGCGGCTCAACAGGTCCGCACTATCGAAGTCATCTTCGGTCAGACTGGGGTTGTACTTGGGGCTGCTGAAGGGCGAATAGCTGCCGGGCGCTTTCGGGATAGAGGCCAGCATGGCCGCCTGAGCCAAGCTGAGCTTGCTGGCGTCCACGCCGAAGTAATCTTGGGCGGCGCTCTGGACGCCGTAGTCGACATTGCCGTACGGCGCGATGTTCAGGTAAGCGGTCAATATATCGTCCTTGCTATATTCGCGCTCCAGTTCGACCGCTAGGATCAGCTCCTTGACCTTACGACCGATGGTGTGGTCATTGGTCCAGCCTTCGTTCAGCTTCACCAGCTGCTGGGTGATGGTCGACCCACCCTGTGTGCTACCGCCGCGGGCGTCGTTGATAGCTGCCCGCAGGATGCCTTTGACGTTAAAGGCGCCTTCGTGGTAGAAATCTTTATCTTCGATAGCCACCGTCGCTTGCTGCATGTACTTGGAAATCTGGTCTTGCGGCACCGGTACGCGCTTGACGGCGTCATAATCTTGGAACAGCACCGTCTTGCCGGTGCGGTCGTAGTAGGTGATGCTGCCGCCCAGGTTGCTGCCGCTCAAGTTCTTGATGGCCGGCAGATCTTTGCGGAAGTATGCGAACAGACCCACCAACAGTAGGAAGATGACCACGAAACCGATGCCGGCGACCTTGAGCGCCATGATCGCCCCGTCGCGGCTGAACCAGTACTTATAGAGGCGCCGCGGCTCCAGGCGGTACAGCAGCCGCTTCCAGGGCTCTTTCGGTAGCGTGCTCAGGTACGCCGCCTTGCGTTGGGCGCGGGCCTCACGGCTGGCGCGGCGGCGCTCACCGAGCGATCGGTTGAGTTTTATCGTCTTACCACTGCGGGTCGTGTAGCTGCCTTTGGATGCTGTGCGCCGGGGACGCTGGGTGGAATCACTCATGCTGTAGTATCACTCATACTGAATTTTTTAGTCTTTTGAACCCTCACTTGTCACTGCAAGCTAGTATAACAAAAATTATAAAAACAAGCGGATTTTTACCACCTGATTTCCGAATTTCTAAAGCTCCTCTTGGCCTTGCCAGCCGCTCAGGTATACTGTAATAGCATATGACACTTTCCGAAGAACTCACCTGGCGTGGTTTCGTCAACCAGACCACGTACAAAGACATTACCGCCCTCGATGGCGATCCAATTACGTTTTACTTCGGTGTCGACCCCAGCGCCGACAGCATGACTATCGGCAATCTGGCGGCCGCCATGATGGTCCGGCACTTCATCGAGCATGGCCACAAAGCTTACCTGCTGGTCGGCGGCGCTACCGGTATGATCGGGGATCCGGACGGCAAAAAACAGGAGCGCGACCTGCTGACGCTGGAGCAGATTCAGCGCAACAAAGCTGCAATCGCGGAGCAATATCGGCAAGTATTCGCTGGCAAAGATTTTGAGATCGTCGATAATTACGACTGGTTCAAGGGCATCGGCTACTTGGAATTCCTGCGTGATACTGGCAAACATGTGCCGATGCGCCAGATGCTCGGCCGCGATTTCGTGCAGAGCCGTCTGGGCGAGGATGGCGCGGGCATATCCTACGCCGAATTCAGCTACGCCCTCATCCAGGGGTATGATTTCCTGTATCTGCATCGCGAACATGGCGTCAGCTTGCAGTTGTGCGGCGCCGACCAATGGGGCAACTGCATCACTGGCGTTGATCTTATCCGCCGCATCACCGGCGACGAAACTCATGTCTGGTCTGCACCACTCGTTGTGAATAAAACAACAGGTGTCAAATTCGGCAAATCTGAGGCCGGCGCCGTCTGGCTTGACCCGGCCAAGACCACGCCGACGCAGTTCTACCAGTTCTGGATCAATTGCGATGACGCTGGTGTCGAAGACTATCTGAAGATATACACCCTGCTCACCAAAGCAGAAATCGAGAGCGTCATGGCCGAGCAGCAGCAGAACCCCAGTGCTCGGGTGGCGCAGACCCGTCTGGCCGAAGCGGTCACGCGGCTCGTCCACGGCGAGGCAGCGCTCCGGACCGCCCAGCGGGTGACTGACTGTCTGACGGGCAAACTGGCCATCGGAGAAGCTACTGACGTGCTGCCGGCGCTCCGCGCTGAAATTCCAGCGGTCATGAGCACCAGCGACGGCTCGGTGGTGGATGTCCTGGTCGCTAGCGGCCTGGCCAGCTCCAATACCGAAGCGCGGCGGCTCCTGCAAGGCAACGCGGTCAGTATCAACGGGCAGAAAGTGCAGCGCGAGCAATTCACGGCGGATGATTTCCAGAACGGCCGGTTGCTGCTGCGCCGCGGCAAAGCCTACAAAGATTCCACGCTTGTCGAACTGGGAGATTAGCGTGCGTAAACTCACCGGAACGCTGCTGGGTAAAACGGTTGCCGGGGCGCTGCGGCTACGCGGCCGGAGTGGTGGCCAAGCATTGCCGGGCCTGGTGGTCGAAAAAGCCATCCCGGGTTACCTGGGCAGCATGCTGCGGCAGTTGCCGGAGGGTGTGGTGATAATCACCGGTACGAACGGCAAAACCACCACCACGAAGATGATAGTGGAGCTGCTGCGCGCCGCCGGCAAGCGGGTGCTCACCAACCCCACCGGCAGCAATCTGACCCGCGGTATCATCAGTTCCATCGCGGGCCAGGCGAAAAAGAGCGGCCAGCTGCCGTTCGACATCGCCGTGTTCGAGCTGGATGAAGCCTACGCCCGGCAGTTCACCGATGTATTCCGGCCGCACTGGGTGCTGGGGCTGAACGCCAGCCGCGACCAGCTGGACCGTTTCGGCGAGGTCGATGCCATCGCCGGGCTCATCGGTGAGACCATGCTGGCAGCGACCACCGGTATCGTCACGAACGCCGATGACAAGCGCCTGAGCGCCTTCGCTGCCCAGGCACCGCACGCCGCCGTCTGCTACTTCGGTGTGGCGCCAGAACTGCTCGGCTATTTCCCCCGCGATGATGAGCTAGTATCCGTAGCTGGCGGCACGGCTGCAGCGCCAAAACCCAGAGACGTTCCGCTTGACGTGGAGCTGCTGGCGTTTGCCGGCACAGAGGCGTATTACCGCATAGAAGGCCAAGATTATAAAGCTGCGCTGCAGGTCACCGGCCAGCACAATTTTCAGAACGCCGCTGCCGCGCTGGCGCTGACGCACCGGTTGCTGCCGGCGGTGCCACCCGAAACGCTGGTGGCGTGGCTGGGACGAGTGCAGCCTGCCTTCGGCCGTGGCCAGACGTACCAGCTCAAGAACGGTTCAGTAGCGCAGCTTGCCCTGGTAAAGAACCCGGCCAGCTTCCGGCAGGGCCTGGCATCGTACTTGCGGCCGGGTGCGCGCGTGCTGATCGCCATCAACGACCAGATTGCCGACAGCCGCGACATGTCCTGGCTGTGGGATATCGATTTCACCCCATTGCAAGGTTCGTCCTTGCAAACGACTGGCACGCGGGCGGTCGATATGGCGCTGCGGCTGCAGTACGACGACATCGCGGTGGATGCTATCGAGCCGGATCTCGAAAAAGCGCTGGCCCGGTGCGCTCACGGTGCGGAAGACAAGCTTATTTTCGCCACCTACACCGCCATGCTACGGCTGCATGCGCTGCTCGAACGGAAGGCCGGCAAGACATTATGAAAATCCATATCGTCCATATATATCCGAACGAAATGAACACCTACGGCGACCGCGGCAACTTGCTGACACTCATGAAACGCGCCGAGTGGCACGGCCTGGAGCCGATCGTGCACTACTACCATGCCGGCGATGTTTTCCCGAAGCAGGCCGACCTGGTGCTTGGCGGCGGCGGCGAGGATACGGCGCAGGCAGCGATTCAGGACGATATCCTGCGCATCGGTGATACACTCCACACGCTGGTGGACAAGGGCGTGCCCATGTTGATGGTCTGCGGCACCTACCAGCTGTTCGGTAACCGGTTTCTGACGCAGGAAGGACGCGAGATAAAAGGCATCGGCATTTTTAACGTCGAGACCATCGCTGGCCCGAAGCGGCTCATCGGCAACGTGGCGGTGGAAACTCGTGAATTCGGCACGCTCTATGGTTTTGAAAACCACAGCGGCAAAACATATCTGAAAAACGGCCAGCAACCACTTGGTAAAGTGGTCCGCGGTAACGGTAACAACGGCGAAGACAAAACCGAAGGTGCCCGCACCAAAAATGCCCTTGGTACCTACTGCCACGGCCCATTATTACCGAATAACCCTCAGTTGGCAGATAGCCTTCTAATACTAGCCAGGCAGGCTCAAGGAACAGAGGTAGACCTGCTCCCCATCGACGATTCCTTAGCCATCCAATCCCGCCTAAACGCCAAAAATCGCAAGTACTAAACAGAGGTGAACCATCTCTCATATTATTGACAAATCATAGTACTTATGCTATTATGTCCATACTTCGTTGAGTGGAAACATTCCGAAGCACTTTGACACTTCGCAAATTTGTACGGCGTAGAGAACGCTCCTTCGAGCATTGTCCTCGCCGTATACACGTGCGAACTCTAGTAGGGTGGCGATAGCCTTACATATAGAGTACATCCGTATATCGCATTAGGAGATGGTTCAAGTGACGAACGCCCCCGAGGGACGTACGTACATCAGCTACAGCTGGGAGACCACCGAGCAGACCAAGGAGTGCCGTGACAGGTTCTTCGTGCCCCGCTGGCCCCAGGACTACGTGTTGGTGGAAACGCCGCACATCGTTCCGAATGGCAAGTGGGTCATGGAGGGCCGCCCCGGTTGGGGGGAGTCGTGGTTGGTCGGAGCTGAGTGGAACGAGATCGAGCAGATCACGCTCACCGGCAAGTCCGGTCAGCCCTACGACACGCGCACGCTCTACATCTGCGACAAGCCGTTCGGCTTCATCGCTCGTCACGACGACCTGGACTACTCGGACACTCCGAAGTCGGAGCTCCGCAAGACCCTGGTCTGTGCCCGACAGGTTCACAAGGGTGAACTCGGCCAGTCCGTGCCCATCCCGCAGCTCAAGTACGTCCGTGCGGACGACAAGAAGCGTGGCAACGGCTGGGTCCGTCTGACAGATCTCGCTCAGGCTGCCGGCCTCAGTGTCGAAGACATCGTCTTCGGCTTCTGGCAGTACTCCGGCCACTGCAACTACTCGTCGTACAACAACGACCAGAACGGCGGGCAGCTGCTCGACATCGTCGATGCCAGCTCGGAGTACGAGATCCGGCACAAGCTGCCCGTGATCTACAGCCTCACAAAGGCGGGCATGGCGCGGTTCCTCGAGGAGATCTTCATCGATCGAATCTGGGTCCGGCGTGGGTTCGCCTACACCGTTCTCCGCCTGCTGACTCTGGGCGTCCGTCCGGAAGTTACACAACTCGTCTGACTCGTTCGGACAACCCCCTGTTCTACCTACACGGAAGGAGACATGCAACAGGGTCTTCCGGGTCGGGAGAGATGAATACGCGTGAGCGTCTCATCTTCTCCCGTCCCGGCAGTTCCCCAAATTCAGAAAGTTTTTCTGGGTTTAGGAAACTGGAATTAGTTGGCGTGTTTGCGCCAGAGGAGCCATATGAGATATATGGCGAGGATACCGGGGAGCATATGCACGGCCAGAACACCCACATAGGTTGGGCCGCCCCAGTCGCTGTGATAGTCGGAGCCTGGTCTGGTCACAAACGGTTCGGCGATAGCGCGTCCGACGAAGAAGAGCAATATGAGGGTGGCGAAGATTTTTCCAAGTAGTTTCATCCGTAGCAATTATACTAGTAATCATGACATTGGAAAGCCCGGTGACGGATGTGAGGGGAGTGGGGGAAGAGCTGGCGAAGAAGCTGGCAGTTTTGGGTATCAAAACCGTAGCTGAGCTGATTGATTATTTGCCGCGGCGGTACGAAGATTATTCCGAAGTTGTCAGTATTCGAGACACCAAGCCGGGACCCGTGACGATCAAGGCGGTCGTGAAACAGGCAACCGGACGCTATGTGCGGCGGGGGATGCACCTGACTGAGGCGGTGGTGAGCGACGATACAGGCAGTATGCGGATCGTGTGGTTCAACCAACCGTACCGGGCGGCAGGGCTGAAACGCGGGGCTGAGTATTATTTCAGTGGCCTATTTGAGCTTAGTCACCAGCATATGCAGATGACGAGCCCAAGCGCCGAATTAGTGAGTGATTTCCAGGTAAACACGGCGCGGATCGTGCCGGTCTACCGCGAAACGAAAGGGCTGACTAGCAAGCAGATACGCAAAGTCGTGGCGAACTGCCAAGGCCTTATTCATACGCTGCCTGAGACACTGCCAGATTGGCTTATCAAGGAGCAGAAACTGTTGAGCCGGGCGGAAGCGATATTCGCCATGCATTTTCCGGAAAATAGCGAACAATTGGCGGAAGCAAAACGGCGGCTCGGGTTCGAGGAAGTATTTGAACTCAGCCTGGCAAGCCTACTGAACAAACAAGAGATTGCAGCCGATGATAGTCTGGCGATTCCGTTCGACGAAAGACTGGCCAAAGATTTCGTGAGCCATCTGCCGTTCCAACTTACCGATGCCCAGAGGAAAGCGGTGTGGCAGATTTACCAGGACATGCAAAAAGAACACCCGATGAACCGGCTGGTGGAAGGTGATGTTGGCTCCGGCAAGACGGTGGTGGCCACGATGGCAGCGGTGATGACTATAAAAAGTGGCTACCAGGTGGCGTTCATGGCGCCGACCGAGCTGCTGGCGCGGCAACATGCCGACACCATTTATAAACTATTGGAACCGTTAGATATGGCGGCGGAGCTGACTTTGCTCGTCGGGGCTTTGACGCCGGCGCAAAAAAAGAAAGCGCAGGAAGCGGTTGCGAACGGTACGGCGCGATTTATCGTCGGTACGAACGCACTGATCCAGGAAAAAGTGGATATGCATTCGCTGGGGCTGGTTATCATAGACGAACAGCACCGCTTCGGCGTGGAGCAGCGCAAAGAGCTTATGGCCAAAGCCGGGCATATGCCGCATCTGCTTTCCCTGACGGCGACGCCAATTCCGCGCAGCCTGGCACTAACGCTATATGGCGAGCTCGATGTCTCAATACTGAACGAAAAACCAGCTGGGCGTCAGCCGATCCGCACCGAAATCGTCTCGCCGAACTCAGTCGAGCCGGTGTATGCTGACATCCGTACTGAGCTGGCAGCCGGCCGCCAGATGTTTGTGGTCTGCCCCACGATTGAGTCAAGAGACTCGAGCCAAGAGTCAAGAGGGGCGGCAGTCGAAGACGTTTATGAGCAGTTTAAGAAGAAAGAGTTCAGGGATTTTCATGTTGGGCTTTTGCACGGCCGCATGAAAGCGGATGAAAAAAATGCCATCATGCAACAGTTTGTAAACCATGAGCTCGACATTTTAGTGTCCACGACAGTGATCGAGGTGGGTGTAGACGTGCCGAACGCGAGTGTAATGATGATACAAAGTGCCGAGCGTTTCGGCCTGGCGCAGCTGCACCAGCTGCGGGGGCGGGTCGGCCGTGGCGGCCACGCTGCCTACTGCTACCTGATGATGAGCGATAGCAAGGCACCAAGCAAGCGGCTGCGGGCGCTGGAAAGCAGTAACGACGGCTTCCGCTTGGCTGAGCTCGATCTGCTCTTACGCGGCCCCGGCGCCATTTACGGCGCTTCGCAGCACGGCGAGCTGGACCTGCGGGTCGCCAAGCTCACCGATGTACAGCTGATAGCGAGCGCCCGCAAAGCGGCCGCCGAGTGTATCGAACGCGGCGAAAACCTGCTACAATATCCGGTATTGAATGCGCGGGTGACGAGGCTTCGTACCGTGACCAATCTCAACTGATGAAATCTACTTTCTACTTTCTACTTTCTACTTTCTACTGCCAAAATAGGGTTTTGGCGTAATGTACGCTGGCTCGACCCTGAAGCATACCCAGCGGTTTGACGCCTGGTTCGGTGCACACCAGAAGATCGACCGGACGGCACGGCGGCACCTGCAGCAAATTTTGCCGAAAGCGGTGTTCCCGACGGCGCGGCAGATTCTGCGGTTCGAGGGCATGGATGGCCCGGACGGCATCAAGCGCAAGACGCCGGCCCAGGACGAACCGTGGCACTACTACGACCCGGAAAACGCCGATGACAAACAGATCATAGAACTTATAGAGGGACATTACCGTGAGCTGGTGCGGGCATTGAAGGGGGAAAATACGGCCCGTGCGGCATTCGAGGCGGCCTGGCTGGCCCACGCGCTGGTCGATGGCCTGACACCCGCCCACCACTACCCGTACGAAGCAGAGCTGACGAAATTGCGCGGTGGCGCCGGCATAGAAACGCGCACCACACCCAAAGAAAAGCTGCTGATGCCCGGGGAGAATCTGCGCGGGCGGGTCAGCAACAACTGGAAGATGTGGGGCGACAAAGGCCTGCTGGCGACGCATTTCGCCTTTGAGTGGGGCGTAGCGGTCATGATAATCCCGCTGCGGCTGGCACGGGCCTTGCCAGCCAAAGCCGACCGCAAATTTGTCCGGGAGCAGGGTGTGGCCAAGCTGTTCCAGGCTCGGGCGAAACAGATCGCCAACCTGCACATGTACGAGCAATTTTATAAATCTGGCTGGACGCCGCGGCTGGCCAAACAAGTGCGCCGCGAGCTGGTGCCGACCATCGCGAGCACGGTGACGTTGGCCTGGTACGCCGCGGCGCGGGAAGCGGCCGGGAAGTAAAACATGCGTATTATCGCGGGAGTTTTAAGCGGCCGGAACTTCGATAGCCCGAAGACGCACCGCACCCACCCCATGAGCGACAAGGTGCGCGGCGCGCTGTTTAACGCGCTGGGCGATCTGCAGGGCCTGACGGTGCTGGATGCGTACGCCGGCAGCGGTGCCTGCAGCCTGGAGGCGGTCAGCCGCGGGGCGGCTGCAGTGCTGGCGATAGATGTCGATACCGAGGCCGTGAAAACAATTGCCGAAAACGTGAAATCTTTGAATCTAACAGATGTGGTTACGGTGCGCCGCAAAAACATCAGCGGCTGGTCGCGCAACAACCAGAACACGCAGTTCGATATCGTTTTGGCCGACCCGCCGTACGACGATATCCGCCCGGATGTGCTGGAGCGCCTGACCCTGCATGTTAAGCCCGGTGGTCTGTTCGTGCTCTCCTGGCCCGGCAGTGAGCCGGTGCGTGATTTCGCACATTTCGCTGTAGTCAGCCACAAGACTTACGGTGACGCCCAGCTAGTGTTCTATCGCCGCAGCTAGACATCCTGCATTTTTTCAGCTACGCTTAAATCGTAAGCGCAATGAAACAAAAACCGTACCAGATCCACTTTGTCTGCCGGGGTAACACCTACCGCAGCCGGCTGGCGGCGGCCTACATGGCGACGCTGCTCGGCGACCGCTACGTGGTGAGCTCCAGTGGCGTCGGTACACAGCGGGCCAAAATCAGGACTTCCGAAGGCTATACCAAGGCGATCGCCAAGCGGCACCACCTGACCCACGGCATCACTACGGCCAAAACGCAGACGACCGATGCGCTGCTGGCCACGGCCGATGTCATCGTGTTCATGAACAAAGATGTCTACAATGAAGCGCTCCGAAAGTTCCAGTTCGATACGCGCAAGGCGCTGGTGTGGCACATACCGGACATTTCTACGACGGTCCGGGCCGAGTACGACCGTACGAAAGATGTGGCGGTGGTGCTGGACATTGCGGAGCGGACGTTTGCGCGCATCCGGCGAGCCTGCAATGAACTCCAGAAGTACCTGACCCGGGGCAGCTGGGTCGCGGTGGTCGACAAAGAAAACCAGGAACAAGGTCTGCGCCTGCCCATCAGCTGGGTGAATGATCGCGGGCTGTGGCACCGCGGCATCCACGTGGTGGTGCGCACCAGCGACGGCAAATTCGTGGTCGGCAAGCGCTCGAACGCCATCATTTATGCGCCGGGGATGCTCGAAATCACGCTGGGCGGCTACATCGATAACGGTGAAACACCCCTGAAAGCCGCCCAGCGTGAGACCCACGAGGAAACCGGTCTGTTACTGTCCGAAAAGCTGTTCCGGCCGTTGTTTCTGTACCGCGAGGCCAGCTATCATCCGCGCTACAAAACGCGGAGTCGGGTCCATATTTATGCTTACGCCGTGACGCTGCCGGTGCACAGTAAAGAGCTGAAGCCGCAGCCCGATGAAGTCGCCGAGCTGCGTGTGCTGACAAAACGGCAGGTCAAGCATTTGCTCCGAACGCATCGCATGGCTCATTTCGGCCGTCTGAAGTGGTCGTACCAGTTGCTTACCAAAGCCGTGGCCATGAGCCAATTGCCGCCTAGCGTTTTACCGACAAATCCCGTAAAATAACAGCGTTGCTAACTAACTCATGCGGATGTGGTGGAATGGTAGACACGCTGGTTTTAGGAGCCAGTGCCGTAAGGCGTGGAAGTTCAAGTCTTCTCATCCGCACCAAACTGGTATAGTTAAGTAGTGCACATGAGTTTATCAACACAACCATATAAAGGCGCGCGGGATTTTTACCCGGAAGATAAGCGCTTGCAGAAATATATGTTCGCCAAGATGCGCGAAGTGGCCGAGCGTTTCGGCTACGAAGAATACGATGCGCCCATCTTGGAGCCGACCGATTTGTTCCTGGCCAAGGGCAACCAAGAGATCATCGACGAGCAGACATACACCTTCGCTGATCGGGGCAAGCGCAGCGTCACCATCCGTACCGAAATGACACCGAGCGTCAGCCGCATGGTAGCCGGCAAGCGCCAGGAACTGGCCTACCCGGTGCGCTGGTACAGCATTCCGAACCTGTGGCGCTACGAGCGCACCCAGCGCGGCCGTCTGCGCGAATTCTGGCAGTTGAATGTTGATATCTTCGGGGCACCTGGCGTGGAAGCCGAGCACGAAATCGTGCTGGTGGCCGACCAGGTCATGAAAAGCTACGGCGCCACGCACGATATGTACGTAATCCAGCTGAACAGCCGCAAACTCACCGAAGAGTTGTTCGGTACCTACCTGGGGCTTGACAACACCCAGAAAGACACGCTCATCCGGCTCATCGACCGCATGAAAAAGATGGAGCATGAAAGCTTCGTGGCCCAGGCCGACGCCATCCTGACACCGACGCAGCGTGAACAAGGCGTGCTCGACAAACTGCTGCAGCTGTTGCAGGCCAAGCAGCTAGAAGACCTGCCGGCCGGGTTCGACACGCACGAATCGGTCGTGCGGCTGAAGCAGCTCATCGCCATGCTCGACGAATCCCACGTGACGAACCACACATTCGACGTCACGCTCATGCGCGGCTTCGATTATTACACCGACATCGTCTTCGAGGTGGTGGACACCGACCCCGAAAACAACCGCAGCATGTTCGGCGGCGGCCGCTACGACGGCCTGGTCGGCATGTTCGGCGTGGAGCCGGTGCCGACGGTGGGCTTCGGCATGGGCGACGTGACGCTTCAGAACTTCTTAGAAAGCCACCATTTGCTGCCGGCCTTGTCCCCCGAAACCGATGCCTACGTAGTACTCATCGGCGACGATATGTACGAAAAGGCTTTAGCCGTCTTGGGGGACTTACGCGGCATGGGCGCCAACCTGGCGGTCGATACGTCGGGCCGCAAGATGGACAAGCAGATCAAAACGGCGGTCAAAAAAGGTCTGCACTACGCCATTTTTATCGGCGAGGACGAGCTATCGAGCGGGCAATATAAACTCCGCGATCTCACTACCGGCACCGAGGAATCGCACGGCTTGGAACGCATCGTCAGCATCATTAAAGATTATCGGGGTGCTTAAGGGGCGCGACCTCAGCTAACGCGATGCGGGCAATCAACCATGCGCTTACGGGCGCCGTCATCGGTCTCAGCATCACCAGCCCAGCGGTGGCGTTGCCCGCAGCGCTACTGTCGCATTTCGCGCTCGATATGGTGCCGCACTTCGGTACTGAGGGCGACGCGGTGGGCGGTAAGCGCTTCCGAAACTGGCTTATAGCAGATGCGCTGCTGTGCGTGGCCCTCGTGGCGTTCCTGCTCGTGGTGCGGCCGCACTACTGGTGGCTGGCGGCCGTCTGCGCGTTCGTGGCGGCTGCGCCGGACCTGGCCTCGGCGCCGCGCTTTTTCGCGCTGCAGCGCGGGCAGCGCTACCAAACGGCCAGTACGTTTATCCGACTGGCCAAACGGATCCAGTGGTTCGAGCGGCCGATCGGCGCGGTGGTGGAGCTGACGTGGTTCGGGGCTGCGGTCGTCGTACTTGCCAGCATACTCTGGCCGAACAGATGAAAACCTGCTAAAATAGCTACCCATACCAGCTGCGCTTAAGAAATGAATGTTCATTCGCTTTTCTAAACATGCGCCGTAAACAGGAACTGCCCATGCAAACAACCCGTAAAGATATATCTCCTACTAAAGTCGAACTGACCGTCGTGGCCGACCAGGCGCTCATGGACCGCGTGAAAGACCACGTGCTGGCGGATCTTGCCAAAAACGTGAACCTGGCCGGCTTCCGCAAAGGCCACGCCCCGAAGGCGCTCGTCGAAAAAAATGTCGACCAAGCCACGCTGCAGAGCCAGTTCCTAGATCATGCGGTGAACGAGCTGTACGCCCAGGCTATTACCGATGCAAAGCTGCGCCCCGCCGCCCAGCCAGAAGTGAACATCACCAAATTCGTGCCCTTTACCACCCTGGAATTCACGGCTACCGTCGAAGCGGTCGGCAAGATCACGTTGCCGGATTATAAGAAGATCAAGCTGAGCAAAACGGTCGAAGCGACGACCGACAAAGACGTGACGGCCGTGCTGGATGACCTGCGTAGCCGCGACAGCGAGAAAAAGGACGTGCAGCGGGCGGCCAAGGACGGCGACGAGGTCGTGATAGATTTCAACGGTGTCGATGCCAAGACCAAAGAGCCGATAGCTGGCGGTGCGGGCACTGATTATCCGCTCGTCATCGGCAGCGGCACGTTCATCCCGGGCTTCGAGCCCGAGCTGATAGGCTTGAAGGCTGGCGATAAGAAGACGTTCGATGTGACCTTCCCCAAAGATTACGGCGCGGCTGAGCTGCAGGGCAAAAAGGTCAGCTTTACGGTGACCGTTAAGACGGTGCGCGACGTAAGCCTGCCGAAGCTGGATGACGTCTTCGCCGCCCAGATCGGGCCGTTCAAGACGGTGGCCGAACTGAAAGCGGACATCAAAAAGCAGCTGCAGGCCGAGCGCGACGCTCAGGCCCAGCGCAGTTTCGAGAACGAACTGCTGACGACTATCGCCGAAAAAGCCAAGGCCGACATCCCGGCCAGCCTCGTCGAGGAAGAAATGGACCGCATGGAGGCCGAGGAAAAGCGCAATCTCGTCTACCGCGGCCAAACCTGGCAGGAACACTTGGAAGCCGAGGGTAAAACCGAGCAAACGCACCGTGAAGGGTTGCGCGAACAGGCTGAGCTGCGGGTCAAGACCGGTCTGGTGCTCGGCGAAGTGGCCGAGGCCGAGGGCATAACCTTTACTCCCGAAGAACTCGACCAGCGTATCGCGCTGCTGAAGCAGCAGTACACCGACGCTCAGATGCAGGCCGAGCTCGACAAACCTGAAAACCGCCGCGAGCTAGGCAGCCGGCTCCTGACCGAAAAGACCATCGAGCGCTTAACCAGCTACGCCAGCAAGTAAATAAGTAACCCCCGTCATTCCTGCGCAGGAATGACGAAAACTGAGGTTGAAACTTAGTTAGCACTCCCACTTGCCGAGTGCTAACGACGGGTGTACTATTGAAGTACGTAAACGAAAGGTATATCTATGAGCGTGTTAGTTCCGACAGTTGTTGAAAGTGAAGGCCGCTACGAGCGGGCCTACGATATTTATTCCCGGCTCTTAAAAGACCGCATTATCTTCCTGGGCACCGATGTGAACGAGGCCAGTGCCAACATCGTCGTGGCCCAGCTGCTGTTCCTGCAGGCCGAGGATGCCAAGAAAGACATTTACTTGTACATCAACAGCCCCGGCGGCAGTGTGTACGACGCGCTAGCTATCTATGACACCATGCAGTACGTGACGAACGATGTGCAGACCGTCGGCATCGGCGTGCAAGCTAGCGCCGCCGCCTTCCTGCTGAGCTCTGGTACCAAGGGCAAGCGCTTTCTGCTGCCGAACAGCACGGTGATGATCCACCAGCCGTCCAGCGGTACTCGCGGCAAAGTCACCGACCAGGAAATCGATCTGCGCGAATCCCTGCGTATCAAGAAGCTGCTCGAGACTATCATGGCGAAAAACACCGGCCAGAAGCTGGAACGCATCCACGAAGATATGGAACGAGACCGCTGGATGACCGCCGAAGAAGCCAAGAAATACGGCATCGTCGACAAAGTCATCAACGATATCAAAGTAGCGCAGTCAAAAGATACCAAATAGGTAGCTTTTGACGAGTAACGCCTGATACATCTGCGAAGTAGATACATCAAAGTCCCCCAAAAAGCCGCCTAGCTTCGACAGAAAAAAGATATAAAAAAGAAGCCCTGCGGTAGGAACATACTGCTCCGTGCAAGACTTCAGTACCTACATAGTACCACTAGAAGCTGCTGATGTCAATAAGCTCATGTTTGCGGTTAACGAAAAGCAGCTTCTTAATAGTTTTCTGTTGCCTGAGTTTTTGTAGGAGGTATTTTTGTACTGTCGAGTCATGGAGCTTACTCATGCGCCGGGAATCAATGATGATATTTGCAGATTGATGCGAGGCACGTTTTAGGTTGCGTTCCACGGCCGAGAGCTTGTCGGTCCTGGGCGACTTGATTTCATAGGGTACGCCGTCAACCAATATATCGGCGGATTTGATACGGTAGCCATTATCCGCTACGACAAACTCCACTCTGTGACCGTAGCGTGCTAACACTTGGGCCGTCTTCAGCTCGTGGTCCCAGACGTTTATGTCCGCAGGAATAGTGACTGTTCCTCTGGATGTTTTGGTCATTTGCGGTGATTATAGCAAAAAACAACGTATTCGGGACTGCTGCACTAAATGCCATCAGCGACATAAAAGTCCCCCAAAGGCCGCCTAGTCTGGCTACGATATACTGCCCGCATGGGTGCACGCTATAGTGAAATCGGCGAAACCGGAAGTGGTGAAACGATTAGTTCTGTTTGGATCCAGGAACTAAATACGGTAGAGCGATTTAAGTTTGCTCGACAGTTAACGGAAATCGGCCGTATTGACTATGATCGTGAACAGGCTGGTCTTAATAGTGAGCATGTTGATGGGCTAGGAGCGCCGCTGTATGGTGCCGCCAAAGCACGATGGACACGGCAGAGGATGAACATGCCACCACCGTCACATGCCAACTACACAGGTCTTAATTTACTACTTGCCGAGGGCAACGCAATTGGGGTATCAGCCAACAGAAGTATGACGGCAGGCGAGACGCCAATCCTTATGGCGCGATCCGGCGGCAGTATAAACGTTGATTATTGGTTAGAACCGTCGCTTCGTTCCGACGAGCAGACGAATAATGTAGTGGCGCGTTCCATAGCTTTATGAAGGATGTAGAGAGTGGCAGTGGGGTATTTATGCCCCAGAGTATCAACCGAGTAAGGTCAAGGCATTAACGAAACTCGGCATGGTGGCGATAGATGCCGATAATTATTGGCTCATGAGTCTGGATGGCAGCGGCGTTGGCGGTGATGGTTCGATACTTTATGGCAAGGCACCGGAGGGAATCGAGGAAAATGAGATCATCGTAAACGCTATGCGAGCGGTACATAACGAAGTGAACCGCCTGCGCCTCATAGATAGTCCGCGCTACTCTGAAGAATAAGCAGTCACCTAGACTGCTCTGGCTTGAAAGCCCGTCCCAGGCCCTGTAGATGCGTTTCGCGGGCCTTTCTGGTGGTGCCTGGCAGGGGCGCACTTGACTCTTGACTCTTGACTCTATACACTAGTACACAAGAAGTAGTGTAAGTTGGGCTTGAGCTGGCGTGGCCAACCAGATCAGCTCCAAAATCCTCAGCTTAGTTTTCTTCGGGCGAATAACAAAATAGTAAATAGAAACTAGGAATTAGAAACTAGCCATGGGCCTAGTGTGCTCTGGGGCTGTTTCAATCCTCTTTTCTGTTTTCTGGTTACTAATTACTAAATTGCAAGGGGAACTACGTGGCAACAGCGAAAGCAAGCAGCAAAGCACCAACCCGTGTCTACTTTACCGAGCAGAGCGATAACCTCGACCTGCCGAACCTGGTAGACCACCAAAACAAGTCATTCCAGTGGCTGGTCGATGAAGGTCTCGGCGAATTGCTCGCCGAAATCAGCCCGATTGACGACTACACCAACACCAAATTGAGCCTGCGGTTCAAAGATTATCACTTCGAAGAGCCGAAAATCAGCGAGGCTGAGGCCCGCGAAAACAACATCAGCTACGACGCGCCGCTGAAGGCCAATGTCGAGCTGACCAACAAAGTCACCGGCGAGGTCAAAGAACAGGAAATCTACCTGGGCGACTACCCGTGGATGACCAAGCGCGGCACGTTCATCATCAACGGCGCAGAACGCGTGGTGGTGAGCCAGCTGATCCGCAGCGCCGGCGTGTTCTACACCGGTGAGCTGCACGGTACCCAGCAGCTGTACAGCGCCAAGGTGATCCCTGGCCGCGGTGCCTGGCTGGAGTTTGAGACGGCCGCGAACGGCGCGCTGTACGTCAAGATCGACCGCAAGCGCAAGATCCCCGTCACCACGCTGCTGCGGGCCCTCGGCATGACCGAAGCCCAGATGCGCGACGCGTTCAAACACGTCGACACCGACAAGACCAGCTACCTGGAAGCGACGCTCGAAAAGGACCCGACCAAGGGCCACAGTGAAGCGCTGATCGAAGTCTACCGCCGCCTGCGCCCGGGCGACTTGGCCACCGTCGACAATGCCCGCAGCCTGCTGGAGAACATGTTCTACAATTTCAAACGGTTCGATTTCAGCCGTGTGGGCCGCTACAAGATCAACAAGCGCCTCGCTCTCAACGTGCCGAACACCCAGGAAAACCGCATCATGCGGCTGGAAGACCTGGTGGCGATCATCGCTGAGCTGATCCGCATGAACGTCACCCAGGAACCGGGCGACGACATCGATAGCCTAGCCAACCGCCGCATCAAGATGGTCGGCGAGCTGGTGCAGCGCCAGTTCCGCATCGGTCTGTTGCGTATGGTGCGCAACACTCAGGACCGCATGAGTATGAGTGAGATCGAGACGGTGCAGCCTGGCCAGCTCATCAACGCCCGGCCGGTGGTGGCCGCGGTGCGCGAATTTTTCGCGAGCAGCCAGCTGAGCCAGTTCATGGACCAGATCAACCCTTTGAGTGAGCTGGCCCACAAGCGTCGTCTTTCCTCCATGGGCCCCGGGGGCTTAAGCCGCGAACGCGCCGGCTTCGAGGTGCGCGACGCCCACGCGACCCACTACGGTCGCATCTGTGCGGTAGAAACGCCAGAAGGCGCTAACGTCGGTCTGGTGCTGAACCTGGCCAACTTCGCCCGCGTGAACGAATATGGCTTTATCGAGACGCCGTACCGGGTCGTGAAGAACGGCAAAGTGACTGACGAAATCGTCTACCTCGACGCGGCTGCCGAAGAGCAGGCCGTGATCGCCGGTGCCGGCATCGCGCTCGACAAGACCGGTAAGATCGTCGACGAGCGCGTCAGTGCCCGTATCAATCTGAAGTCAGGTGAAGCAGACCGGGGCGATATCACCCACATCGACGCCGCGCAGAATCAGATTATCGGTTCATCCGCCGGCCTGATTCCCTTCATCGAGAAAAACTATGTGTACCGCGCGCTGATGGGTAGTAACCAGCAGCGCCAGGCCGTGCCGCTCATCAAGCCGGAGAGCCCCATCGTGGGGACCGGCGTGGAAGCTGCGGCTGCCCGCAACACCGGCCAGATCGTCGTCGCTGAAGCGGACGGCGAAGTAGTGAAAGCCAACGGCGATGAAGTCGTGGTGAAATACAAAGAAGGCAATGTGACGTACGAGCCGCAGCACTTCGTGCGCAGTAACGAAGGTACCAGCATCAACCAGTCGGTGGTGGTCAACACCGGTGACAAGGTCAAAAAGGGCGACATCCTGATCGAAGGCATGTCCATCCAGGGCGGTGAATTGGCGCTCGGCAAGGACCTGGTGGTGGCATTCATGCCATGGGCCGGCTACAACTTCGAAGATGCTATCATCATCAGCCGCAAGTTGGTCGAAAACGACACGCTGACAAGCGTGCACATCGTGGACTACATGATCGAGGTCCGTGAAACCAAGCTAGGCCCAGAAGTCGTGACCCGCGATATCCCGAACGTCAGCGAGGATGCCCTGCGCCACCTCGACGACGACGGAATCGTACGCATCGGTGCCGAAGTGCACCCCGGTGACATCCTAGTCGGAAAGATCACCCCGAAGGGTGAGCAGGAACTGAGCAGTGAAGAGCGCCTGCTGCGCGCCATCTTCGGTGAAAAGGCCAAAGAAGTCCGTGACACATCGCAGCGCATGAGCAACGGCAAGCACGGCAAAGTCGTGGGCGTCAAAATCTTCAGTCGCGAAAACGGCAACGAGCTGAAAGCCGGTGTGCTGATGCAGATCCAGGTCTTCGTGGCCCAGATGCGCAAAGTCAGCGTCGGTGACAAGCTGGGTGGTCGCCACGGTAACAAGGGTGTGATCGCCCGTATCCTGCCGGTCGAGGACATGCCGTTCATGGAAGACGGTACGCCGGTCGACATCGTGCTGAACCCGCTGGGTGTGCCGAGTCGTATGAACATCGGCCAGCTGTTTGAAACCCACCTGGGCATGGCTGCCCGCGCGCTGGGTATGAAAGTCGCCAGCCCGTCATTCAATGGCGTGCCGGTCGAAAAGATCCACTCACTACTGAAAGAAGCCGGCTTCCCCGAAGACGGCAAGCAACAGCTGTACGACGGCCGCACCGGTGGCGCCTTCAAGGAGCGCACCACGGTCGGTAGCATGTACATGATCAAGCTGAACCACATGGTGGCCGACAAGATCCACGCCCGCTCTACGGGTCCATACACCATGGTCACCCAGCAGCCGCTCGGCGGTAAGGCCCAGAACGGTGGCCAGCGCTTCGGTGAGATGGAGGTGTGGGCGCTCGAGGCGTATGGCGCTGCCAACACGCTGCAAGAAATGCTGACCATCAAGTCCGATGACGTCTACGGCCGCAGCAAGGCGTACGAAAGCATCATCAAGAAGACCGAAATCGTCGGGCCGAAGGTGCCGGAAAGCTTCAACGTGCTCGTCAAGGAGCTCCAGGGCTTGGGTCTGAAGGTCGACCTGGTGCACCAGAGCGAAGTCGTGGACGCCGAGGCGATTCTCGCCACCAACATCCACGAGGAAGCCACCCATCCGTCCGAAGTCACGGTGCCGACGCCGGCTATTTCCGACATCGACGTGACCGACGAAGAACCGGTGAACGAAGCCGGCATCTTCCTGGAAGAAACCGACGACGAGGGCACGGTACTCGTCAGTGCCGAAGACGACAATGTAACAATTAGTGAAAGTGAGGCTGCGTAGATGAGACGATACTCATACGGCACTGACATCGCGGATTTTGACGCGGTGCGCCTGGCTGTCGCCAGCGATAAAGACATCTTAGATTGGAGCTACGGCGAGGTTACCAAGCCGGAAACCATCAACTACCGTACCCAGAAGCCGGAACGCGACGGGCTGTTCTGCGAGCGGATTTTCGGGCCGGTCAAGGACATCAACCCGCATGATGCCAAGTACAAGGGCGTCCGCAGCCGCGAAGCCGCCGTCGACAAGAACGGCGAGCTGGTTACCCGCAGCATCGTCCGCCGCGAGCGCATGGGCCACATCCAGTTGGCTGTGCCGGTGGCGCACATCTGGTTCCTGCGCGGTACACCAAGTGCGGTCGGTCTGCTGCTGGGCCTGACCGTGAAGAGCCTGGAGCGCGTGGCGTATTTTGCCAGCTACATCGTGAAATCGGTCGACGAAGAGAAACGCGACCAGTACCGGGCTGACAAAGAAGCCGAATTCAAAGCCGCCAACGAAGCTATCAAGCTACGTTATGAGCAAGAAGCCAAAGCCGAAGACGCCGACGTGAAAGCGCTGGCCGAAGCCCAGACCAAAGAGCTGGAAGAACTGCAGAAGGACTTCGATGTCCTGAAGGCGCAGCTCGACAGCCTGACGAAGCTGGGCCTGATGAGCGAGACCGATTACCGGGCGCTGCCAGACACCTTGCGCAAAATGATCACCGTCGGCATGGGTGGTGCGGCCCTGCGGGAGCTGCTGGACCAGATCGATCTGCACCAGCTGATCGCCGATCTGACGAGTGAAGCCGAAGAGGCCAAAGGCCAGCGCAAGAAAAAGCTGCTGAAGCGCCTGCGCCTGCTGGAAAGCATGGAACGCGCCGGTATCCGCCCCGACAGCATGTGCCTGAGCGTCCTGCCGGTGATTCCTCCGGACCTGCGCCCGATGGTGCAGCTGACCGGTGGCCGGTTTGCGACCTCGGACCTCAACGACCTCTATCGCCGCGTCATCAACCGCAACAACCGTTTGAAGAAGCTGATCGAGCTGAACGCGCCGGAAGTCATCCGCCGCAACGAACAGCGCATGCTGCAGGAAGCCGTCGATGCGCTCATCGATAATAACAACGCCCGCTCGGGCCGTGCCGTGGCCGCTACCGGCCAGCGACGCCGCCTGAAGTCACTCAGCGACATGCTGAAAGGCAAGCAAGGCCGCTTCCGCCAGAACCTGCTCGGTAAGCGCGTGGACTACTCTGGCCGCTCGGTTATCGTGGCTGGTCCGGAACTGAAGATCAGCGAGTGCGGTCTGCCGAAGATGATGGCGCTCGAACTGTTCAAGCCGTTCGTCATCGGTGAGTTGATCGCCCGCGAAGAAGCTCACAACATCCGCTCCGCCACCCGCATGATCGAAACCGGCGAAACTGCCGTCTGGGATGCGCTGGACGAAGTCATCAAGGGCAAGTATGTGCTGCTGAACCGTGCGCCTAGCTTGCACCGCTTGAGCATCCAGGCCTTCCAGCCGGTGCTCATCGAAGGCCGCGCCATCCAGCTGCACCCGCTCGTTTGTAAGGGCTTCAACGCCGACTTCGACGGTGACCAGATGGCTGTGCACCTGCCGTTGTCCGATGCTGCCCAGGCCGAGGCCAAGAACATCATGGCTGCCAACATGAACCTGCTGAAGCCGGCTGACGGTTCACCGATCCTGCACATCGAGCAAGATATCGTGCTCGGTTGCTACTACCTGACGTACGAGCGCCCGGGCTCAAACGAAACGGTCAAGCCGTTCAGCAGCCTCGACGAAGCGTCCATGGCCTTCGATGCCGGCAGCATCCAGCTGCAAAGCCGTGTCCGCGTACCGTTCCGTGGCGAAATCCGCGAAACCACGCTCGGCCGGCTCTACTTCAACGAAACCTTCCCCGAAGATTTCACCTACCAGGACGAAGCGATGACCAAGAAGCGCCTGCAGAAGGTCATGGCCGCTGTCTACCAGAAGTACGGCCAGGCGCGTACCGCCGAAATCGCCGACAACCTGAAAGACCTCGGCTTCCGCTACGCGACCATGTCCGGCATCAGCATGGGTATGGAAGATTTCGAGCCGATCACCGGCCTGCAGGACGTCATTCGCGAGGGTGAGACGCGCAGCGCCGCCATTTCTGACCAGTATGACCAAGGATTCATTACTGACGAAGAGCGTCACCGCCTGATTGTCGACAACTGGACCAAGATCGACACCCAGGTGCAGAACATGCTGGCTGAGCAGATGCAGGACCAGGATGGCTCGATGGCTGTCGCTATCACCTCCGGTGCCCGTGGTAACATCTCCCAGATGAAAATGTCCGTCGGTATGCTGGGCGTGTTCCAGGATGCTGCCGGCAACGTCATTGAGCTGCCGATCAAGTCCGGTTACATCCAGGGTCTGACACCGCTGGAATACTTCACCGGTACCCGCGGTACCCGCAAGGCCGTCATCGACATCGCGCTCAAGACCGCCGACGCCGGTTACCTGACACGCCGTCTCGTCGATGTTTCTCAAGACGTCTTCACCTTCGGTGAAGAGGAAGATGCCAGCGACCCTGGCTTCGCCATGCTGCGCGCCGACGCGGCCGCTATCGGCGTCAGTTACGCCTCCCGCCTGGAAGGCCGCTACGCTGCCGAAGACGTCAAGGGCCACCTGAAGGCCGGCGAACTGTTCACCAAGGAAATCGCCGAAGCTATCGATGCCGACGAGAAAATCGACGGCATCAAGATCATGAGCGCCCTCAGCAGCTCAAGCGTCCGTGGCGTACCGCAGAAGAGTTACGGTATCGACCCGGCCACCGGCCAGCTGGTCGCGCCGCACAACCCCATCGGTGTCATCGCTGCCCAGAGTATCGGTGAGCCCGGCACGCAGCTGTCACTCGATAGTAAGCACCGCTCGGGCGCCGCTGTGGCCGACGACACTGCCCAGGGTCTGAGCCGTATCGAAGAGCTTTTCGAAGTCCGTACTCCGAAGGGTCAGGCGTACCTGACCGATATCGCCGGCACCGTCAACGCCTGGGAAGAGGGCGACCACTATGTGGTGCAGGTAACAGCGAGTGAAAAAGACGCGCTGAAGCTTGACCTCGGTGGGCGCACCCCGCAGATCGCTAGTGGCAGTGACGTCGCTATCGGCGACGTCCTGGCGGCCGAAGAGGGCGGCGCAGAACCGCTGATCGCCCCGATGGCCGGTAAAGCCGAAGTGACCGATAAACAGATCATCGTCACGCCGACCGCCCAGAGCGTGGTGCGCTACGAGATCCCTGGCTTCAAGCAGCTGACCGTCAGCGACGGTGACACTGTCGTAGCCGGCCAGCGCCTGACCAACGGTTCTATCAACCTGCATGAGCTGATGCGCCTGCAGGGCGTCGAACCGACCCAGCGCTACATCATGAACGAAATTCTCGGCATCTTTGCCGGCCAGGGTCAGAACATCGCTGACAAGCACCTGGAAATCATCGTTCGCCAGATGTTCAGCCGGGTCCAGATCGAAGATGCGGGTGACAGCGAGTTCGTCACCGGCGACGTGGTGAGCAAGCTCGCCGTCGTCGAGGCCAACGAGCAGTTGGTCGCGGATGGCAAACAGCCGGCTAAGTACAACCAGCTGCTGCTTGGCATCACCAAAGCTTCGCTTTCTACCGACTCGTTCCTGAGTGCTGCCAGCTTCCAGGACACCACGCGCGTCCTCATCGCTGCCGCTACCAGTGGTAAGATTGACAAGCTGTACGGTCTAAAGGAAAACGTCATCTTGGGCCGTAAGATCCCAGTCGGCACCGGTTTCGGCGCCAGCAACGCCCTCGACGAAGGCGACGATAGCGAGGAGCAAGTAGAACAAACTGAGCTCGCGTAGTTTTTGCTGCGGCGACGAAGATATATCCGAAGGATATATCGATGCTGCTGACGACGCAGAAGCCTAACCAAACAAAAACTACTTACGAACCCACCGCCTAACCAGCGGTGGGTTTTGTTTCTGAAACGTCGCGCGTATAATCAAACTCACTATGAGTTTAACGTTTGACGATTTGCAGCAGATTCGGCAGGTTATGAAAGAGGAAATTGCTCCTCTTGATAACAGGCTCAAGGGTGTCGAGGCTGATGTTAAAGAGATTTATAACATGCTCAAACCTACTAATGAAGAACTTGGTAACAAAGTCAAAGACCACGAAGTACGTATAAGCTCTTTAGAATCGCAAGCTGTATAAGCGTTGCTAAATCACTTTCCTTCTGATAAAATAACGGGGTAAATATCAAATTCGAGGTGGCTCAGGAAGAGTCTTGCCGGTAGAGGAGATTCATCTCTTCACGAATGTAAGTAAGGAAAGGAGTAGGATTTGCCTACTATCAACCAGCTGGTGCGCAAGCCCCGCACGAAGGTGACGACTAAAAGCAAGTCACCGGCGCTGATGCGCGTAACTAACAACCTAAAGACCAAGAACTACGAGAAGCCGGCGCCGTTTAAGCGTGGTGTCTGCGTGAAGGTCACGACTAAGACACCGAAGAAGCCGAACTCGGCTCTGCGTAAGGTTGCCCGCGTGCGTCTTGGCAATGGCTACGAAGTCTGGGCCTACATCGGGGGCGAGGGTCACAACCTACAGGAGCACGCCGTAGTTATGGTGCGCGGTGGCCGCGTAAAGGACTTGCCGGGTGTGCGTTACCACATCGTCCGTGGCGCGCTGGACCTCCAGGGTGTCAACAACCGCAAACAGGGCCGCAGCAAATACGGTGCCAAGAAGGAGAGCAAATAATGGCTGCAACTTCTGAATTTGTTTGCAAAGGCTTTGCATGTCCTGAATATGCTGACGAAGCAGACCGTATACAAGATCTAAACGCAATCAGTCGTACGTGTGCTGCCGCTGCAGCACTGTACGGTGCATCTGAGTGCCCGGTAGATGCTTCATTAGCTTATGCATCTGGTGGATCAATCTTTGCTGCTGAAAGTGAGGTAAAATAATATGCCGCGTAAAGTAACCAAAGCTCTCGTACGAGACATTCCAGCAGACCGGCTGTACGGCGACCCGATGGTGCAGCGGCTGATAAACCGCGTGATGCGCGATGGCAAAAAGCAAGTTGCAGAACGCCTGGTGTACACCGGCATGCAGCTGGCTGCCGACAAACTCAAGGTGGAAAACCCGCACGAAGTGTTCGAGCAGGCCATGGGCAACATCAAGCCACACCTCGAGACTCGTTCCCGCCGTGTCGGTGGTGCCAACTACCAGATTCCGTTCGAAGTAAAGGGCCAGCGCCAGACGCACCTGACTATGATGTGGTTCGTAGCTGCCGCTCGCAGCCGCAAAGGCATGAGCATGGCCAACCGCATTGCGCTTGAACTCCAAGACGCCTATAACAACCAGGGTGCGGCTGTAAAGAAGCGCGAAGACACGCACCGCATGGCCGAGGCGAACAGGGCGTTCGCGCATTTTGCTCGCGGATAGCGAGAAAATGCAGAGTCAAGAGACAGGAGTCATGAGTCAAGAAGGGAAAATCCAAGACTTCAAAGACCTGATTGCTTGGCAGAAGGCACATAGGCTCGCAGTCGAAATATATAAAACAACTGAAAATTTTCCGAAAAGTGAGCAATTCGGATTAACAAATCAGATACGACGTGCATCGGTTTCGGTGGCCAGCAATATAGCCGAAGGCTTTGGTCGCCGAACCGGTGCCGACCGGGTTCATTTCTACGATATGGCACGCGGATCTTTGCACGAAACGCAGGCGCAGTTGCTAATCGCCAGGGATGTCGGCTTTTTGTCCGAAGATGCGTATACTAGAATTGAACCAATGAGCACTGAGTGCCATAAACTTTTAACAGGATTAATCAACAAAACGCGCTCTCTTGACTCATGACTCATACCTCATGACTCTAGAGCGACGAAGGAGCGACCATATGGCAGAGAAGAAGTACGAACTAGGAAAGATCAGGAACGTCGGGATTATCGCGCACATCGATGCTGGTAAGACGACTACGACCGAAGGTATTCTGTACCGCACGGGTTTGAAGCACAAGATCGGTGCCGTGCACGAAGGCGAAACCACCACCGACTGGATGGCCCAGGAAAAAGAGCGCGGTATCACCATCGTGGCCGCGAGCGTGACGTGCTACTGGAAGAACCACCAGATCAACATCATCGATACGCCCGGGCACATCGACTTCACGGTCGAGGTGGAGCGTTCACTTCGCGTGCTCGACGGTGCCGTGGTGGTGTTCGACGGCAAAATGGGTGTGGAAAGTCAGTCTGAGACCGTGTGGCGCCAGGCCGACAAATACGGCACGCCGCGTATCTGTTTTATCAACAAAATCAACCAGACCGGCGGTGACTTCTACAAGTCGCTCGATAGCATCCACAACCGTCTTTCTAAGCGCGCCTTCCCGATTCACCTGCCGATCGGGTTTGAACAGAGCGTGAACGGCGTAGTGGACCTGGTAAACATGAAGGCCTACACCTACAAAGACTTCACTGACCACGAGCTGATCGAAGGCGACATTCCGGCCGACATGATGGACCAAGTGAAGCGCTACCGCAGCTTGCTTATCGAGAACGCCGTCGCCGAAGACGAAGCCATGCTCGAAAAGTATTTCGAGGTAGGCGAAGAGGGTCTGACACCGGAAGAAATCCAGCACGCTATCCGCAGTGCCGTCCTGACCGGTAAATTCTACGCTGTAACCGGTGGTGACGGCCGTGGTGTGATCGTCGAGAAATTACTTGACCTGGTCAACGATCTGCTGCCGGCGCCGAACGACCGCCCGACCACCTGGGGCACGCACCCCAAGACTGGCGAAGAAATCGAGCGCAAGCACGAAGTCAGCGAACCGTTGAGCGCGCTGGCATTCAAGATCACGACCGACCCGTTCGTGGGCAAGCTGGCCTACTTCCGGGTGTACTCTGGCAAGGTGACCGCCGGTTCGTACGTGCTGAACTCAAGCACCGGTGAAAAAGAGCGCGTCGGGCGCATCGTGCGGCTGCAGGCCGACAAGCGCGAAGATGTGACCGAAGTGGACGCCGGCGACATCGCCGCTATCGTGGGGCTCAAAGGCACCACCACCGGTAACACGCTGTGCGACCCGAACCACCCGATCATCCTAGAAAGCATCACGTTCCCCGACCCGCCGGTGTCTATTGCCATTGAGCCGAAAACCAAGGCCGACCAGGAAAAGATGAGCCTGGCGCTGGGCCGCCTGGCCGAAGAGGATCCGACCTTCCGTGTCCGTACCGATGAGGAAACGGGCCAGACCATCATCAGCGGTATGGGTGAGCTGCACCTGGAAATCATCGTCGACCGCATGAAGCGCGAATTCTCTGTAGAAGCCAACATCGGCCAGCCGCAGGTGGCGTACCGCGAAACCGTGCGTAAAGACGCCGTGGAAGTCCAGGGTAAGTTCGTGCGCCAGAGCGGTGGCCGCGGCCAATACGGTGACGTGTGGCTGCGCATCAGCCAGAACGAACAGGGCGCCGGCTTCGAGTGGATCAATAGCATCAAGGGTGGTGTGGTGCCGAGTGAATACATCCCGGCGGTCCGCAAGGGTGTTGAAGAAGCCATGGCCAACGGCGTAATCGCCGGCTACCCGGTGGTGGACATCAAGGTTGAGCTGTACGACGGTAGCTATCACGAAGTCGACTCCAACGAAATGGCCTTCAGTATCGCCGGCTCGATGGGCCTGCAAGAAGGTGTCAAGAAAGCCAACCCGACGCTACTTGAGCCGGTGATGAAAGTGGTGGTGGTGACGCCCGAAGATTTCATGGGCGACGTCATCGGCGACCTGAACAGTAAGCGCGGCCGCATCGAAAGCATGGAAGATCTGAGCTCCGGCGTCAAAGAAATCACGGCCTTCGTGCCGCTGGGCGAGATGTTCGGCTACACCACGAACCTGCGTTCTATGACCCAGGGCCGGGCTAGCTCGAGCATGGAGCTCGACCACTACGCCGATGTTCCACCGAACGTGGCGACGGCTATCATTGCCAAAAACACCAAATAGAGCGTAAAACGTGATATGTTAGAGTAATCTAAGAACCAGGCCTAACATAATGACCCAACCCGAAATCACATCTCAGCCGGAACACGAGCCTACGCAAGAGGTAAACCGCATACTCGCCATCGTAGCTTTGTATGGTAGTAGTTACTTCGCGCCGTTGCTGGTCGCCGAGGACTACAGCCCCGATAACGACATCGCCCGCACCAAGCTGCGTAATGCCTATGACGGCATGCCGAAGCAACTAGACGCAGATGAGACACGGCTGCTCGGTATATTCATTCGCAGGGAATCCGGTCTCGACCAGGACGCTAGCCCCCGTGAATGTTCGCGCGCAGAAGTCAGAACACTGCATTGGCTTGGCAGCATCAGCGCTATGCGTGGTGATGAGGTGACTGCTCGGAGTGTTTCGCAGACGCTACGGCACAAGCATGGTCTGGCCGGTAAGCGGGCAGCTGTTTCTCTGTGGTATGAACGAACGATCCAGAACTAAAAGTACCGTAACGCATCGCTTGCGAATAATATTACAGCGCCTGCGATAGCGAGGCTAATAAAATACAGCTATGACTGACCGCTCGCTTGAAGAACTACGTAAAATCATCGACGATATAGATAGCCAGATGGTCGGGCTACTGAATGAACGAGCCCGCACGGCCCTCGAAGTCGGCAAGGTAAAGGCTGACGCTGGTAAGGGAGCGTATGACCCAGGCCGCGAAAAGACGGTGCTCGATACGATCGACCGCTTGAACGAGGGGCCGCTGAGCAAAGGCGCGCTCGAAGAAATCTACGCCGCGATCATGACGGCCTGCCGCGAGCTGCAGATCCAAAAATCGTCATGATTAACCCTTTACAAACTTCTATCGGTTGACTATACTAGGCCGAGTAACTCGTGTGAGTTCTAATATTCTCATGCAATTAAATTAATCAAGGAGTAACCACTTCAATGGCAACATTTGACCGCAGCAAGCCGCACGTCAACGTTGGTACTATGGGCCACGTCGACCACGGTAAAACAACCCTAACTGCCGCTATTACGCACGTTCTGGCTAAGAAGTTGCCAAGCGACGTCAACAAGCCGCGTAACTACGAAGACATCGACAACGCACCCGAGGAAAAGGCTCGCGGTATCACCATCGCGACTTCTCACCAGGAATACGAGAGCGAAAAGCGCCACTACGCGCATGTCGACATGCCTGGTCACGCCGACTACGTCAAGAACATGATCACCGGTGCTGCTCAGATCGATGGCGCCATCCTGGTGGTTTCTGCTGCCGATGGTCCTATGCCTCAGACCCGTGAGCACGTGCTGCTCGCTCGTCAGGTGGGGGTGCCGAAGATCTTGGTCTTCATGAACAAGATGGACCTGGCCGACGCCGACCTCGTCGAACTGGTTGAGGAAGAAATCCGCGACCTGCTCGAAAAGAACGGTTTCGACCGCGACTGCCCGATCATCAAGGGCTCTGCTACCAAGGCTCTCGAAGGTGACAGCGCAAACGAAGACGCTATCATGGAACTTGTCAAGGCTATGGACGACTACATTCCGGAACCGACCCGCGAGCTCGACAAGCCGTTCATCATGCCTATCGAAGACGTCTTTTCAATCAAGGGTCGTGGTACGGTGGCTACCGGTCGTATCGAAGCCGGTGTCGTGAAGATCAACGACGAAGTTGAAATCGTCGGTATCCGCCCGACCGCCAAGAGTGTCGTGACCGGTATCGAAGCCTTCAAGAAGAGCCTGGACCAGGGTCAGGCCGGTGACAACGCCGGTGTACTGCTGCGCGGAATCGAGCGCGACGACATCGAGCGCGGTCAGGTTCTGGCCAAGCCTGGTAGTATTACTCCGCACACTGAGTTTGACTCAGAGGTTTACATCCTGACTAAGGAAGAGGGTGGCCGTCACACGCCGTTCTTCAAGGGTTACAAGCCTCAGTTCTACTTCCGCACCACGGACGTGACTGGTGAAGTCGAGCTGCCGGCTGACAAAGAAATGGTCATGCCTGGTGACACCGTGACCTTCAAGGTCAAGCTGCTTGCTCCGATCGCTATGGAGCAGGGTCTGCGCTTCGCTATCCGCGAAGGCGGCCGCACCGTCGGTGCTGGTGTGGTCACCAAAATCGACAAATAATCTTCTCGCCCATTTGTCAGGGCACATCGTGGGCTAAAACCTGCGTCATAAAAAAGGGCAGTACCATATGTACAGCCCTTTTTTAGTGCTCGGTTTTAACTCCACGCTGCACTCCTGAAAATGCCCGAGAGTTTGCGATTTGCCAGTATCCCAAACTGTGACATCATTCGCTGCTGTCACGTGAGTCGTGGCGCTATCCCGTATCCTATGCTATTGTAGTGATTATTAGGTAGGAGTGAACGATGGCTGGAGAGGTTATTAGGATAGCTGGTGAGAAGACCGGGTTAACATATGTTCATGGGTGTGCGCCGGACGCCGACGAGCTAGCAACTGCCTATTTTGCTAATAAATTGTTCGATATAGCGGTTAAGCATCGTCCGGAACTTGATGTGGATGAAAGCGACAAGTTACGCGTAGAAGTCCTAAATCCTGATTTTACCGACGAATCTGACCGCTGGAAGCCATAACCCTTGTAGAGATCCTTCATCTGTTGTATAGTTAGCACTTGTAAACTAATCTGTGCTGACTAAAAGTCGTTCCTTCGCTTCTGTAACGGGGGAGGAAAGATGTTACAGCACCGGACCGGGTCGAGCCGGTAACAGGAGTACTATTCGTATGGCAGAAGCTAAGACCGAACAGAAACAACGGATCCGTATCCGTCTGAAGGCCTACGACCACAAAGTAATCGACCAGGCTGCCAAGCAGATCGTCGACACGGCGCTGCGCACCGGCGCATCATTGGCCGGCCCGATCCCGCTGCCAACCCGCAAGAGCACCTTTACGGTCGTAAAGAGCCCACACGTCTACAAGAAAGGCCGCGAGCAGTTCGAAATGCGCGTCCACAAGCGCCTGATCGACGTGTTCGAGCCGACGCCCAAGACCATCGACAGCCTCATGAATCTCTCTCTACCCGCTGGTTGCGATGTAGAGATTAAGATGTAGCTGCGACCCAGCCACCTGCAAGGTAGCCGGGCAGGCGTCGAAATCAAGATGTAACCCCAAAGTAACCACCCAACAACAAACACCGTAAAACAGACCTTGTTTTGCGGTGTTTGTATATGAACGAGAAGTATAAACGTGCAATACCCCATAGATCACCCCGCCCAAGAAGACTGGACTGTCGAGAGCCGGAGCGTGCTGAGCGACTACCAGCGCGAGCTGCTGACGGCGCGCTACGAAGCCACCGACATCGAAGTCCCGGAGCTTATTGCCGCCGTTGAATCGGTGACGCAGTTTATCAATCGACGCCGCCAGATAGCCGAAGATACGGCGTTACGTGCCATGGGCATCGGCCCGGACTGCCGGGAAGACTACCAGCACATGGCCGGCAGACCAAGTCAGCTCGTAGATTTCTTGCAGTGGTTCGGGGTGAAAGAGCGGCAGTATCGTGAAAAGTATGGCGACCGGGCGCACAAGCTGGGGCTCGAGATATTTACGATCATCCAAGGCGGAGATCTGGAGTCTACCGGGCAGATCGATACACCTATGAAAGATCTGCCTGCCCGGACTAAAGGGATTGATTACCTGGGGTTCGAGCTCTCTGACGGTCCGATACACCACCGGTATCAGCCACGGTGGGGCACCATGTATGGCGTCATACGCCGCCGCCGGGGTGTGGCAAACACGCGTGATTGTCACATTTTTAAAGAAGCGACCGGGCTGGTCGTGCTGCAAGAACTGCCGGCTGAAGAGCGTAAAACAATCATTGCGGATATAAGGACAGAAGAAGGCCGCGAAAGAAATACTTTCGACGGTGGTGGCAAGAATGATACGCCAGCTGCACTGGCGGCCGCTGCCGGGTTTAAGCGGGTAATTAAACGTAACGATCCCGCGGCTATCACACAAGTGGTACCGATTGCCGCCCAGTACATCGTCAAAGCCAACAAGTAGCCGAGATGTAATCGAATAGATTGACGGTAGTGCTAGCCTCTGCTAAGGTAGATACGTCGCATAAGGGCGACTTTTGTTTAGGTGGACCGCATCTACAGGGTGCGGTTTTATTATGGAGCGAGTATGAGCGAATTTTTGGAACCCACTATTTTTCCCGAGGACCGTACCCCGGACGGTATGGCAGTAGTCTTCGATGATGAAGACCTATGTTTCAAGGTGGTTGCCAATAAAGCCGCCGCGCTTCACCTGCGCCCGGCCCTCGCTCCTTCTTCGGTAGAGATTGAAAACGGCGTTACGCCGGACTACACGGTCATACCAGATACAGAATCTATCGTGTTCGGCCTGGAGGCGGCCAAATCGGCTCGCAACAAACTGCAGTCGGTGACTTCGTCGCTGAAGGAAGGGGCGGTGGTGCGGGACCGTTATGAGCGGGTCGAGCGAGCACTAGCTTCTATGATAGGACTCATTGAGCGCCCGGAGGATGACCCGACCCGCCCACAGCACGACACGGCGGAGCCGGCGCGGTCTCCGGAATATTCCACATCTGCCTGAAATGATGGTGGCGGCTAGCGACTTCCTGTATACTTGGGCATAGAATGGCGAAAACCAAAAAGAAAGCCAGATCGGCAGAGCTCGACGGCATCTTCGTACTCAAACTGGTGCTATATGTAGTGCTGGGGTCGCTGTGGCTCAAAATTGGCAAGAACAACGGTGACGTGGCAGTGCCTTTGCCACTCGGCTTTGCCGTAGGCATGCTGCTGACTAGCCACGAACACTTCCGAATCGACCGCAAGATAGAGTACGCCGTGCTGGTGATTGCCGCTCTCATCGGTCTCATCGCCCCTTACGGTCTGTTCCTGAACCTTTAGTGTAGTTTTTGCAACGGCTTGACAGAGGTCAGCGAAACGTGCTAATCTAATACGGTATATCAAAACATTCCGCTCCAGGTGAGCTTGGAAAGGTCACCCAGTTGTTAGCAATAACAGGGGTAGAAACCACCAGCCACCGGCATTTTTATGTCAGTGTCTTGCATCCTGGAACGAATTAAATCATTAACGAGGAGTAGCGCTTTTTAGGCCAGGTGAATCTAGGCGACAGGGAGCACCGGAACGCAGCGGTATTAAGATACCGCGGAGCGAGGAGCGAAGCTGGCAACAACGAGTCACATGAGTATAAAAAGTGCGTAGAACTATGAAAGCGTTAATTACCAGGAAGGTTGGCATGACCAGTACCATCGCGGAAGATGGCGCTGTGCAGGCTATTACCTTGCTTTCCGCTAGTCCCTGCGTCATTACGCAGGTCAAAACCGACGAGACGGACGGCTACACTGCCGTGCAGGTCGGTTTTGAAGACGCCAAAGAAGCCAAGACTTCTAAGGCACAAACTGGTCACAATAAGGCCAGTGGCAAAATGCCAAAGATTATCCGCGAGTTCCGCGTGGACGAAATCACTGAAGACCTCAAGGTCGGCGAGCAAATCACCCCCGAGGTCTTTTCAGTTGGTGACGTCGTGCACGTCACCGGCACTAGCAAGGGTAAGGGTTGGGCCGGTACCATCCGCCGCCACAACTTCCACCGCCAGCGCAAGACGCACGGTGGTAAGGGCAACACCCGCAAAGTCGGTTCTATCGGCTCGATGTACCCGCAGCACATCCTGAAGGGCAAGAAAATGGCCGGCCACCTTGGCCATGACCAAGTTACGGTCCGCAACCTGAAGGTCGCACTGGTTGATGCCGATAAGGGCTACATCGGCGTAGTCGGTGCGGTGCCGGGTCCGCGCAAAGGTATCGTAATCATCAAGGGGGAGAACTAATATGGCAGTTCCGACATTTACTGCAAGCGGCAGCAAAGCCACTACTCCCGCGAAGCTTAGCAAAGATGTATTCGGCCTGGAAGTCACGAACCACCAGCTGGTTCGCCAGGCATATGATACGTACCTGGCGAACGGCCGCGATAACCTGGCCGTCGTCAAAACCCGTGGGCTGGTAAGCGGCGGTGGCCGCAAGCCCTGGAAGCAAAAGGGTACCGGCCGGGCTCGTTTCGGTAGTTCTCGCAACCCAATCTGGCGCGGCGGTGGTATCGTGTTCGGCCCGACTGGCCTGGAAAACTACAGCAAGAAGCTGCCTGTTGCCAGTAAGCGTCTGGCTATCCGCCAAGCTTTGAGCCTGGCTGCTGGTGCCGGTAAGATTACCGTCATCGAGAAGCTGGCGAGCAGAGAAGGCAAGACTGCCGACATCGTAAAACTGCTGGCCAAACTTGGCGCCAACCGTACGGTACTCATCGTCGTGACCGACAAGACGCCGGAGCTCGTCCGCGCCACTGCCAACCTGCAGGACGTGAAGCTCGTTTCTGCCACCTACGTGAATGTATTTGATGTGATGAACGCCGACATGGTCATCCTGACCGCTGACGCTCAGAAAGCAGTCGAAGCATGGCTGGGAGGAAAGAAATAATGCATCTGTTAAAACCCCGTCTCAGCGAAAAAGCCTACGCTACCGCTCAGGCCACCAATACGTTCGTTATCGACGTGCCTGGTGCACTGAACAAGCACGAAGTCGCGGCCGCTGTTGAAAAACAGTTCGAGGTCAGCGTCAAAAGCGTGCGCATCGTGAACCGCAAAGGCAAGCAAAAGCGCGTCATGAACACCACCGGCAAACGCTACAGCAACCGCCAAGGTGTCCAGAGCGATCTCAAAAAGGCCTACATTACTCTGAACCAGGGCAGCCACTTGCCATTCTTTGAAGCCGAGGAAAAAGAAGCCGCTGAAGCCATAAAAGCCGAAGAAAAGGCCAAGAAAGCCGATAAAAAGGCTGACAAGGCCGAGGAGAAAACCTCGAAAAAGGAGGCTAAATAATGGCGATTAAGCAATACAACCCAACGACTCCGGGGCGGCGTGGCATGAGCAGCCAGGACTTCGACGTTATTACGACCAAGAAGCCGCTGAAATCTCTGCTGGTTACCAAGCGCCGGGGCAATGGCCGCAACAACCAGGGCCGGATCACTACCCGCCACCAAGGCGGCGGTGCTCGCAAGCACTACCGGCTGGTGAACTTCAACTTCAAGGGCGAGGGCGTGATTGAGCACATCGAGTACGACCCGAACCGCAGCGCCCGCATCGCCCGCGTTAAGGAAGCCAATGGTACGTATCACTACGTGCTGGCAGCCAGCGGTATGAAGGTCGGCCAGAAGCTGGTAGCGCACGAAGAAGCCGCTATCGAGACCGGTAACCGCTTGCCGCTGCGCAACATCCCGGTCGGTACGACCATCCACGCTATCGAGCTGCAGCCGGGCCGTGGTGCCCAGATGGTGCGCAGTGCCGGCAACGGTGCACAGCTGATGGCCAAAGAGGGCGAGTACGGCCAGGTACGTTTGCCGAGCGGCGAGGTCCGCCTGGTGCACCTGAACTGTACCGCTACCGTCGGTACCGTCGGCAACGAGCAGCACCAGAACATCAAGATCGGTAAGGCCGGCCGCAGCCGCCACATGGGTAAGCGCCCAAGCGTGCGTGGTGTGGTCATGAACGCCGTAGATCACCCGCACGGTGGTGGTGACGGTGGCCGTCACCGCATGGCCAAAGCGCCGCGTACGCCTTGGGGTCAGAAGACCCTGGGCTACAAGACCCGCCGCCGCAAATCTACCAGCAACATGATCGTAAGAAGCCGTCACGCGGCCAAGAGGAAATAAGCTATGGTAGCATCTGCAGACATTCTTACAGTCATATCACAGGTTGATTTAGCGGCAGCAAACATGCCGATTCAGCTTGACGGTGACGCATCCCATCTGGCTAATCGTGGAATAATCGAGGGTATTAGACTTGCCGCACAAATCAGGATCGGTGAAGGTAACGTAGGAGATGTCCTAGGCTCACCCAGTGCAGAGCTTTGGCAAGAAGAACGTAGTACTGAAGAGCGATTAGCAGCCGTAACGGGATTATTTTTAGGCGCTTTAGCTGCACATAAATTGGAGATAGAAGCATGAGTCGTTCACTGAAGAAAGGGCCGTTTATTGATCCGAAGCTCGCTAAGAAAGTAGCGGCTCTCGGCAATGAAGACCGTACCATTATTAAGACTTGGGCCCGGGCCAGCACCATCGCGCCGGACTTCGTGGGCAAGACGTTCGCCGTCCACAACGGCAAAGTACATGTGCCGGTGTTCGTCACCGAAAACATGGTCGGCCACAAGCTGGGCGAATTCAGCCCGACCCGTAAGTTCCGCTCTCATGGCGGTAAATTGGCGAAAGGTAAGTAGGCAGCATTATGGCAGTAAAAGCAGAATCTAAAGGTGTCCGGATGAGTCCGCGCAAGGTCGGTGTCGTAGCCAGCCTGGTTCGTGGCCGCTCGGTTGCCGATGCGCTTGTTATTCTCGAGCACACCCCGCGCCGTGCCGCGCTTCCCGTCATCAAGACCATCAAAAGCGCCGCCGCCAACGCCACGCACAATCACAACTACAAGGAAGAGGGCCTGCGGATTGTCGAAATCACCGTGAATCACGGCCCGCGCACCAAGCGTTTCCGCCCGGCAGCCATGGGCCGCGCGCTGCCGTACCAGAAGCGCAGCAGCCACATTAGAGTCCTAGTTGACGGTGAAATCCGTGAAGCTAAAAAGCCGGTGGCCGCAAAGGAGACCAAATAATGAAGAAACTAGAAACTAGCAATCAGAAACTAGCGGAACTAGTTCCTAGTTCCTGTTTCCTGATTTCTGCGACTGGAAGGAGCCTGTAATGGGACAGAAAGTAAATCCCATCAGCATGCGCTTGCAAGCCAACAAAGATTGGCGCAGCAAGTGGTTCGTCGGCAAGAACCAGTACGCCAAGTACCTGGCCGACGACCTGGCCGTCCGCAAGCTGATTCAAGACAAATTCGGCACGCGCGGTGCTATCAACAAGGTTGACATCGAGCGCAGCCCGAACCTGGTAACGGTCACTATCGCCACCGCCAAAGCCGGCGTCGTTATCGGCCGGGGTGGCCAAGGCGCACAGGAAGTCAAAGCAGCCATAGAAAAAGTCTACGGCGTGCCGGTACGTGTCAACATCGAAGAAGTCAAGAAGCCTGACCTGTACGCCAAGCTGGTTGCCGAGAACATCGCCCACCAGCTGGAGCGCCGCATGAGCTTCCGCCGCGCTATCAAGAGCGCCAGCGCCGCTACCATGCGCGCCGGTGCCAAAGGCATCCGCATAGAGGTAGCCGGCCGGCTGAACGGTGCTGAAATGAGCCGCCGTGAAAAAGAAGTTGCCGGCAGTGTGCCACTGCACACCATCCGTGCTCAAGTTGATTACGCTGCTGCCCGCGCCAACTGGCCGGGTGCCGGCATCATCGGCATAAAGGTGTGGATCTACAAGGGGGATGTGTAGTATGACTTCGTCATCCCTATTTTCAATTACCAATTATCAATTCACAATGAATGATCAATTAACAATTAACAATGAAGCTTCAAAAAACCATAGCAAATGGTCAATGGCAAATGCATTGAAAATTGAAAATTGTAAATTGATAATTGCAAATCCGGAAGGAGTTGCATAATGTTGCTTCCGAAACGCACCAAATTCCGCAAAGTCCGCAAGGGCAAGATCCGCGGCGTCGCTACCAGCGGCAACTACATCGCTTTCGGTGATTACGCGCTGCAGGCCCAGGGCAACGAGCGCATCACCAGCCGCCAGATCGAGGCTTCCCGCCAGGCCATGACCCGCTACATCAAGCGCGGCGGCAAGATCTGGATCCGTATATTCCCGCACACCCCGGTGACCCGCAAACCGCTTGACGTCAAGATGGGTAGCGGCAAAGGCAGCCCGGAATTTTTCGTGGCCAAGGTCCGTCCGGGCACCATCCTGTTCGAAATGCAGGGTGTGAGCGAAGAAATCGCCCGCGAAGCGATGCGTCTGGCAGCCCACAAGCTGCCGGTCAAAACCAAATTTATCGCGCGGGAGGAGGCATAACATGAAAATTGCAGATATCCGTAAACTGTCGACTGCCGAGCTGACCACCGAGACGACCAAGTTGCGCGACGAAATCGCTGAGCTGAAGCGCCACATCTACCTGGGCGACAACCAGAACGTCCGTAGCGTGCGCAATAAGCGCAAAGACCTGGCACGCATGCTGACCGTATTAAGTGAACAATTAGTCAAGGAGGCCAAGTAATGGCGAAGTCAATTACCGGCGTCGTTTCTTCTGACAAGGCTGACAAGACTATTGTCGTCACCGTCCGGGAACGCAAGACGCACCCGCTGTACCGCAAACAATACACGGTCAGCAAGAAATTCATCGCCCACGATGAAAACAACGAAGCCCACGAGGGTGACAAAGTCATCATCGTGGAAACCCGGCCGATTAGCAAGCGCAAGAGCCACAAGCTTGCGCAGGTCGTTGAGCGGGCCGGCGTGACACACGTCGAAAAAGCTCCGGAAGTGCCGGGTGTCAGCGAGGGGGAGGCGAAGTAATGATTCAGCAAGAAACCCGCCTGACCGTGGCTGACAACAGCGGTGCTAAGGAAATCCTGTGCATCCGCGTGCTCGGCGGCACCCGCCGGCGCTACGCCCGGGTCGGCGACGTCATCGTCGCGACCGTCAAGGAAGCCAGCCCGACCGGCACCGTGAAGAAAAAGAGCGTCGTGAAGGCCGTAGTTGTCCGCACGCAGAAGGAAATCGCCCGCAAAGACGGCAGCACCATCAAGTTCGATGACAACGCTGCGGTCATCATCGGCGACGACAAGCAACCGCGGGCAACCCGTATTTTCGGGCCAGTGCCGCGCGAGCTACGCGATATGGGCTATGCCAAAATAATCAGCCTCGCTCCGGAGGTACTGTAGTATGAGAGTCAAGAGTCAAGAGTCAAGAGTCAAGATAAAGTTGAAGAAGGGTGACACCGTGCAGGTGCTATCCGGCAAATACAAGGGCAAGACCGGCAAGGTCCTGGCGACCCACCCTGCTGAAAACAAGGTGACGGTCGAAGGCATCAACATCGTGAAGAAGCATGTCAAGCCGAACCAGGCCTACCCGCAGGGCGGCATCATCGAGCTGACCAAACCGATGTGGGTCAGCAAAGTCGCGGTGGTGGACCCGACCGGCAAAAAGCCGACCCGTATCGGGTACAAGCTCGACAAAGATGGTGGCAAGACCCGCGTCTACAAAGCGTCTGGAAAGGAGATCAAGTAATGGCTGCTGCAACCAAAAAGGCTGAAAAACCAGTGGTGTATACTGCTCGCCTCCGCCAGGCCTACGTCGCACAATATGTGCCAGAGCTCCAGAAAGAACTGGGACTGAAGAACGTGCACCAGGTGCCGCGGCTGGAGAAAATCGTCATCAACGTCGGCCTGGGCCGTGCCAAGGAAGACAAGAAGACGATTGAAGCCGCCAAGAACACGCTGCGCAAAATCACTGGCCAGGAGCCGGTCGAGACGGTCGCCAAAAACTCTATCGCCGGCTTCAAGCTGCGCGAAGGCAACATGATCGGGCTGAAGCTGACCCTGCGCGGTGAGCGGATGTACGAGTTCATGGACCGACTGATCAACATCGTGCTGCCGCGCCTGCGCGACTTCCACGGTGTAAGCAACAAAGCATTCGACAAGCAGGGCAACTACTCTATCGGTATGACCGACCAGAGCGTATTCCCGGAGCTGACGTTCGAAGAAACCACCACGCCACACGGCCTGCAAGCAGTTTTCGTCATAAAGAGCGAAAGCCGCGAGCACGCCCAGGCGCTGTTAACTAAATTCGGCATGCCGTTCGAAAAGGAAGGGAAGTAATATGGCGAAGAAATCCGCAGTCGCTCGCGACCTGAAGCGGCAGAAGATGATTAAGAAGTACGCTGCCAAGCGTGCCGAGCTGAAAGAGCTCGGTGACTACGAGGGCCTGGCCAAGCTGCCGCGCAATTCGAGCCCGACCCGCTGGAAGAACCGCGATGTACTGACCGGCCGTCCGCGCGGCTACATGCGCCAGTTCGGCCTTTCCCGCATCACCTTCCGCGAGCATGCAAGCAAGGGCGAAATCCCTGGTGTAACGAAAGCGAGCTGGTAATGGTCGCTGCGCTCCAATTTTCAATTAGCAATTTTCAATTAGCAATGAATTTACAATTTTCAATTTTCAATGAAGCCCAAAATCGTCATTTGCCATTCGTGAATGCATCGTCATTTGCCATTCGTGAATCGATAATGACTGAAGGAGGCAACGTATGAGTGTAACGACGACCGATCCGATAGCCGACATGCTGACCCGTATCCGCAACGCTATAAACGTGCGGAAGAACGAGATCAGCCTGCCGCACAGCAAAATCAAGGAAAACGTTGCCCGCAGTTTGCAGGCTAACGGCTTTTTGCAGAGTGTATCTGTGACCGACCTGAGCGTCGGCAAGCAGCTGCACATCGTCATCAACCCCGAAGACGAAAACGCTAAGATCACCGAGATCAAGCGCCTGAGTAAACCGGGCCGCCGTACCTACAGCAATGCTCGCGAGATCCCAAGCGTCAAACGCGGCCGCGGTATCATCATCGTTTCGACCTCCAAAGGCTTGATGACTGATAAAGAAGCGCGCAGCCAAGGCCTCGGCGGTGAACTAATCGCGAGCGTATATTAAGGAAAGGAGAGTCAAGAGATAAGAGACATGAGTCAAGAAAGAAATTTAGCAGCGAAGCTGCCATGACTCTTGACTCTAACCTCGTAACTCTGTGACTGAAAGGAACAATATGAGTCGAGTAGGAAAACTACCAATCGGTATCCCGAGCGGCGTGACAATCACTGTCGACCCACAAACCATCACGGTTGCGGGCTCGAAGGGAACGCTGACGCAGTTTACGATGCCAGATATTACCGTTAAACAAGAAGGCGACCAGGTCATCGTGACCCGCGCGAGCGACGAACCGAAGGTCCGTGCCAAGCATGGTCTCATGCGTGCACTGCTTAATAACATGGTGACCGGTGTCAGCCAAGGCTTCAGCAAGAAGCTGGAGCTAAATGGTGTCGGTTTCCGTTGGAGCGTGCAGGGTTCCGACCTCAAGGCTAGTCTAGGTTTTAGTCACGAAGTTGTCTACCATCTGCCGCAAGGGGTGACTGCGACGGCCGAGCAGAATACACTTACCATCACCGGTATTAGCAAACAGCAAGTCGGCCAGGTGGCTGCCGAAATCCGTGCACTCAAGAAGCCGGAGCCATACAAGGGCAAAGGCATCAAGTACGAGGGCGAGCGCATTATCCGTAAGTCCGGTAAGTCAGGAAAGGATAAATAATGAATAATCTAGCCCTCAAAGCCAAGAACCTGGCGCTTCGCAAGAACCGTATCCGCGCCAAAGTGGCCGGCACCGCTGAGCGCCCGCGCCTGAGCGTGCACGTTAGTAGCAGGCACGTCAGCGCCCAACTGATCGATGACACCAAGCACGCGACGCTCGCCGCCGTTTCGACGGTCGGTAGCAAAGCGACCGGCACCTTGACCGAGAAAGCCGCCTGGGTTGGCTCTGAAATTGCCGTGAGAGCCAAGACGGCCAAAGTTTCACAAGTAGTATTCGATAGAAGCGGCCGCCAGTACCACGGCCGTGTCAAAGCGCTGGCCGATGCGGCCCGCGAGAAAGGACTGGAGTTCTAATATGGCAGAAGCAAACACTCAGGCCACGGTTACCGCTAGTCGCACGCCTCAGCGCGATGGCCGGCCGCCGCGCCGTGATGGCCGCGGTCCAGTCGTAGAAGAAAAGAAAGAGTTCGATGAGCGCATCGTGCATATCGACCGTGTCGCCCGTGTGGTGAAGGGCGGTCGCCGCTTCCGCTTCCGCGCTTTGGTCGTGGTCGGTGACCACAAGGGTAAAGTCGGCATCGGTATAGCCAAAGGCGCCGATGTGACGGCTGCCGTGACTAAAGCGACCGAAGTCGCCAAGAAGCGATTAAGCAAGATCAACCTGTACAAAGGTACGTTGCCGCACGAAGCCGAAGGCAAAGTCAGCGGTGCACGCATCCTCATTAAGCCAGCCAGCGCTGGTACCGGTCTGATCGCCGGCGGTGTCGTGCGCACCATCCTGGAAGTGACTGGCGTGAGCAACGTGCTCAGCAAGTCGCTCGGTAGCACCAACAAAGCCAACACCGCCTACGCTACCATCCAGGCGCTGGAAAGCCTGGAGCCAGCCAAAAATTGGGTAACCACCAAGGCGAAGCCTTCGAAGAGTCAAGAGTCAAGAGTCAAGAGTCAAGCAAAGGCCACCTCTGCCGTCATTCCGAGCACCGGATCGAAGTCCGGCACAGGCTCCGCCGAGGAGTCTTCCCTTAAACCTGCCGCTAAAGCAGCGAAAGGAAAGAAATAATGAAATACAACGAATTAGCATCACCCGTAGCCAAGTCTAAAAAGCGTGTCGGCCGCGGTATCGCCGCCGGCCAGGGCAAGACTGCCGGCCGTGGCACCAAGGGCCAGGGCGCCCGCACCGGCTACAGCAAGAAGCCAGGCTTTGAAGGTGGTCAGAACCCCCTCATGCAGCGCCTGCCGAAGCTGCACGGTTTCCGCTCATTCCGCGTGAGGGCCGAAGAAGTGTTTACCGACCAGCTGAATGATCTCGGCGCCAAGGTAGATAACACCGTGCTTGCCGAAAAGGGCCTGGTGAGCAGCCCCTACGTCCGCGTCAAACTGCTGAACCGCGGCGAGCTGACCAAGAAAGTCAGCGTCAGCCTGCAGGCTGCCAGCCAGACCGCTATCGAGACGATCCAGAAAGCCGGCGGCGAATTCAAGCCGACCGCCCGCCTGGCCCGACCAACCACCAAAAAAGCCGACAAATAACGCGACCGTTATTCCGGACTTGATCCGGAATCTCAACGGGATCCTGAAACAAGTTCAGGATGACGAGATACCTAGCTTATATAATTAAATACATGAGCTGCTTTAAAAAGACCTCCCTTAAGGGAGGTCTTTTTATGAGACCATCAGTAGGACGACCAGCAGGAAGACGGAGATGGCACTGAAGAAACGAGGGCTCTTACGAAACTCCCGCAAGGTTTTGAACAGGACCAGGCCGCAGATGAAATAGAACGGAAAATTCTGAACTGACGTAACGTGCCACAGATCACCGGGCAGGTAGTAGTAAAGGAACTTGCCAAATGCCACCCGTGCGCCGATAGTCAGCAGGGATTCCAGAACAAGCGCTTCAAGCGCGAATATGAACACCAGGTGTTTGGTTTTGGTAATCGACCAGCGGGCGTGCAGCGTGTCGTGCAACAGGTACAGGTGAAAACCGTACAGTCCCCAAGTTACGATGGCATACGATGAAGTATAGCCGCCCTGGATAGGCAGGATATTGTAATACCACAGCGGATGGCCTACGAAGAAGTTGTATGAGGTATCAAGGAAAATCTCTCCGAACAGACCGATCAGGGCCGTCGTCATGAAATACACTAGCACTGTCCGAAGCTGCACCCGTTTGAATTCACGAGCGACCGCAGAGTTCAGCAAATAGATGATGATCAACCAGAAGAGTCCGAACAGGATAAGCTTGTACAAGGCGGGGTGCATATGGTAGATAGTGTACCTGTTTTTCAGCCGTTGCGACACTTTGCGATAGCGCGAAAACCCTGTATACTCGATACAGATTCAAAATTACTGTAAAGGGATACTAGGTGAACTGGAAAATCATTGGTGCGTCGTTCAAGCATGCTGATATGCGCAAGCGCATTTTCGGCGTGCTCGGTATATTGCTTATCTTCCGCATCCTGGCGCACGTGCCGATTCCCCTGAGTGACCCCGAAACGCTCAAGCAGGTGCTCAACAACCTGTTCAACAGCAACACGCCGCAGCTGCTGAGCTTTATCAACGTGCTGTCTGGCGGCGCGCTGGCCAGCTTCAGTATCATGATCGCCGGGCTGGGCCCGTACATCAACGCCAGCATCATCATGCAGTTGCTTACCAAGGCGGTCCCGAAGCTCGAGGCGCTGCACAAAGAAGGTGAATCGGGCCAGAAGAAAATCAACCAGTACACGCGCTTGCTGACGTTCCCGCTGGCTATCATCCAGAGTATCGGTGCGATTTACCTGGTGCGCCAGCAGGCGCAGCAAGTGGGCGGTATCGGTGATATTACGGCGCACACTTCATTGTTCCAGTGGGCGCTTATGGTAGCCGCGCTGACCGGCGGCTCCATGCTGCTGATGTGGCTGGGCGAGCTGGTGACTGAGAAGTCGGTCGGCAATGGTATTTCACTGATCATTACCGTGGGTATTGTCAGCCAGCTGCCGGCAACCATCAGCGAAATCGCCAGCAGTGTGTACAACAAGAGCGATAAATGGCATCTGTTCGGCCAGACGTTGCCGATCAACGAAGGGGCGTTCTGGTGGGCGCTTGGCATCTTGGCCATCGTACTGGTGGTGACCTGGCTGGTGGTGATGCTGAACGAAGCGGCCAGACGCATCACGGTGAATTATGCCAAACGCGTGCAGGGTAACCGGGCTTACGGCGGCGTGACGACCATTTTGCCGGTCAAACTCATCACGGCCGGCGTGATCCCGATCATCTTCGCCGTGGCGTTCCTGAGCGTGCCAAGCTTCCTCGGGCAGATATTGGCAAACAACCACAGCGCACACTTGCAGCACCTGGGCACCCACTTGGCCACCTGGTTCCAGAGCCCCTCGGCTAGCACGTTCGCAGCCGGCGGTTGGCAGCCGTACATTTACCCGGTCACGTACTTCCTGCTGGTGTTCATCTTTACGTTCTTCTACACCAGCGTGACGTTCAATAGCAAAGAAATCGCCGAGAATCTGCAGAAGCAGGGCGGCTTTATCGAGGGCGTCCGCTCCGGCACGCAGACCGAAAAGTATCTGAGCCGTACGGTGAACCGGCTGACCCTCTTCGGGGCGGTGGCGCTGGGCTTGCTGGCATTGATGCCGGTCATCGGCCAGGTGTTTATCGGCCCGAATATCGCCATCGGCGGTACGACGGTGCTTATCTTGGTATCGGTGTCGCTTGAAACGCTGCGGGCAGTCGAATCACGCGCCCTGATGGTCACGTACGACCAGTACCAGAGTGATGACTTCTTTTACGACACCGCGAGCGGCGAGGAAGGTGGTGCCATAACGGGCCGTCGGCTGCGCTTTTTGCCGCGCCGTGATAAGGCCGCCAAAAAATAATCTATAAAAAAGTACGAAATATCTTTACAGAATGCTGTAAATACTGCTATAATTAACCCTCGTTATATGCTTAGCAGGAGGCAAAGGCGAAGTTTGCTTTGTTTTACCGAGCGCCAAGCTATATAGGTCTATACATTTATGGCAGCAAGTAAAGAAGTAATCGAACTGACGGGCGTAATCGTCGAGACCCTTCCGGGGACTCAGTTTCGAGTAGAGCTTGAAAACGGCCATCAAATTATAGCGCACGTCGCCGGCAAGATGCGGAAGCATTTCATTCGTATCGTCCCCGGTGATGCGGTAACTGTAGAATTGACACCTTACGATCTCAGTAAGGGCAGAATTACGTACCGCAAAGGATAGCTGGACATTCACAGAACGGCACATCGCGGGCGTCAGCTTGCGCTCCACTTCTCACCGTACCCTAGGTACGGCTCAAGGTGCGGTGCTCGCTGTCATCCCACGCTGCACCATTCTGTGAGTGTCCAGGAGTCCGTATTTTATTAATTTAAGCAGTGTGTCGTGCACGAGAAAAAGGAGTACGATCCGCATGAAAGTGCGTGCAAGTGTCAAAAAAATCAGCCCCGACGACAAGATAGTCCGCCGCAAGGGCCGTCTATACGTTATCAACAAATTCAAACCTAAGCATAAGCAGAGGCAAGGGTAAGTCGCTATGCTCCAATTTACAAGTATCAATTCTCAATTAGCAATGAATGACCAATTCTCAATGAACAATGAAAAAGCAACTGCGAAGCAGTTTACGCCATTGCAAATTGATAATTGCAAATTGATGATTGCAAGTCCGAAAGGAATTGCCTAATGGCCCGAATTTCAGGAGTCACTATTCCGAACGATAAGCAGATCTGGGTCGCTTTGACCTATGTCTACGGCATCGGCCCGAAGACGGCTGACGACATCTTGGCTGCTGCCAAGGTGGAGCGGACGGTCCGGGCAAAAGACCTGACCGATGCCGAGATCGGCCGTATCCAGGACTACATCAACGAGCAACTGACCGTAGAGGGTGAGCTGCAGCGTATCGTCAACGGCAACATCAAGCGGCTGAAAGACATCAAAGCCTACCGTGGCCTGCGTCACGCCGCCAACTTGCCGGCCCGCGGCCAGCGCACTAAGACCAATGCCCGCACCCGCCGGGGGCGCAAAGTAACCGTGGGTGGCACCGCTAAGAAAGTAGCGAGCAAGACTTAGGGATTACTATGGCAGATACACCTACCACAACCACACCGAAGAGAAAGAAAGCCAAGCGCAGCGTGCCAGCCGGCCAGCTGCATATTCAGGCCACGTTTAATAACACCATTTTGACCTTTACCGACAACCAGGGCGGTGCGTTGGCCGCCAGTAGCGCTGGCGCCTGCGGCTTCCGCGGTTCCAAAAAAGGCACAGCGTACGCTGCACAGGTGGCCGCCGAAAAAGCCGGCAACCTGGCCAAGCAGACCTACGGCCTCAGCAAAGTCGACGTGTTCGTCAAAGGCGTTGGCCTGGGCCGTGATGCCGGCATCCGCGCTCTGCAAGGCCTCGGCATCGCTGTCGAAAGTATCACTGATGTGACTGGCGTGCCGCACGGTGGCGTCCGTCCTAAGAAAGCACGGAGGGTCTAGACCATGGCACGAGATACGCAATCTATCGTCAAACGCTCTCGCCGCGAGGGCTACGCCCTGCACCCCAAGGCCCACAAGGCACTGGCGAAGCGCACGAACCTGCCCGGCCAGGCGCCGAACTATCGGGCCCGCAGCAAGCCGAGCCAGTATTCGCTCCAGCTGCGCGAAAAGCAGAAGGTCAAGCGTTTGTACGGCCTGCTCGAAAAGCAGTTCAGCAACCTCATGGCTGAGGCTTCACGCACCCGTGGCCAATCTGGCGCCACACTTCTGCAGTACCTGGAGCGCCGGCTGGATAACGCCGTCTACCGCGCCGGTTTCGCGCCGAGCCGTCGGGCTGCCCGCCAGCTGGTCACGCACGGCCACTTCATGCTGAATGGCCGCCGTGTCGATATCCCCTCTATCCGCCTGCGCCCTGGTGATGAGATCACCCTGCGAGAGCACAGCAAGGGCACCGAGTACTTCAAGAAGCTCGATGATGTCAGCCCCGCCCCTTCGACCATTCCTGCTTGGATTACCGTCGATCGCAAGAAAACGGCTGTCAAAGTTACCAATCTCCCTCTGCGCGACGACGCCGAGCCGGATATCAATGAGCAGTTAATCGTCGAATATTACTCACGCTAAAGGAAGGACTAAGCGAGAACTACTATGTCAAAAATGATTCACACCCCCGGACTCGTCAGCGTTGATGACCACAGCGCTACCAGCAGTACGTTTGTCATTGAGCCGCTTCAGAACGGCTACGGCATGACACTCGGCAACAGTCTTCGCCGCGTGCTCTTAAGCAGCATCGCCGGTGCCGGCGTGACCAGTTTCAAGATCGAAGGCGCCACCCACGAATTCACTACGGTGAAGGGTGTCAAAGAAGATATCGTCAGCATCATGCTGGCCCTCAAGCAATTGCGCTTCCGCGTGTACGGCGACGAGCCCCAGAACCTCCGCATCGTTAAAAAGGGCAAAGGCCCGGTAACCGGCAAAGACATCCAAGGCAATGCCGACACCGAAGTCGTCAACACCGACCAGCTTATCGCGACGATCGACGACGATAAGACCACGCTCACCATCGAACTGGTGGTCGAGACCGGTCGCGGCTACCGCACCATCGAAGAAAGCACTGCCAAGAAAGGCAGCGATTACATCGCCCTCGACACCATTTTCAGCCCGGTGCTACGTGTGCGTTACAAGGTCGAGAAGACCCGCGTCGGCCAGGTGACTGACCTGGACCGTTTGAGCATCACCGTCGATACCGATGGTACAATCACCCCGCGCGACGCTTTCGAAGAATCTGCCGCTATCCTGGTGAACCAGTACACCGCATTGGCCGGCAAAACCCGCGTCACGACTCAGGAAGTCAGCGATGCCGGTACGCAGGGTGCACTCACCAGCGCCGGCGATGATGGTTCACTGCTCAGCACTTCTATCGAAGATTTGAACCTGACTGCCCGCACCACCAACGCTCTGGTCAACAACGATATCCACACCGTACAGGACCTGTTTTCCTTGAGTGATGCCGAGCTGCGCGACCTGAAGGGTTTCGGCAGCAAGGCGCTCGACGAAGTCAAAGACAAGATCGCGGAGTTGGAGCTCTAGCATGCACAGACACGGATACAAAGGAACGAAATTCCACCGCGAGCGTGATCAGCGCGAAGCGCTGGTGAAGGGCCTGGCTGAATCGCTCATCATCCATGAGTCCATCGAAACCACCCTGCCGAAGGCAAAGACAGTGGTACCCTACGTCGAAAAGCTCATCACCAAAGCCAAGAAGGGCGATCTGCACAACCGCCGCCAGATCATCGCGTCGTTGCAGACCGTTTCTACCGCCCACAAGCTGGTAGACGAATTGGCGCCGAAGCTCGGTGCCCGCGATAGCGGCCACCTGCGCATCAAACGCACCACCAACCGCCGCGGTGACAACGCCGAGCTGGCCCGCGTGAGCTTCGTCGATGATCTGAAGGAAGCCCCGGTAGCGAAGCAAGCTTCGCAGTCCAAAGTCGAAAGTCCAAAGTCGAAAGCGGCTGCAAAGCCCAAGACTGCCCCTGCAAAGGAGACTAAGTAATGAAGACTTTTTCCGCAAAACCAAGTGACGTGACTCGGAAGTGGTACGTCATCGACGCCGCCGAAGTCCCGCTGGGCCGCACCGCTACCAAAATCGCAACGCTGCTCACCGGCAAGGGTAAGCCCCAGTTTACCCAGCACATCGATTGCGGCGACTTCGTAGTCGTCCTGAATGCTGCGAGCGTAAAGGTCACCGGCAACAAGCTCGAGGACAAGATGTACTATCACCACAGTGGCTACCCGGGTGGCCTCAAGGAAACTGCCCTGAAAGACGTGCTGGGTGGCAAAACGCCGGAACGTGCCATTTACGAAGCCGTCCGCGGCATGTTGCCCGTCAACAAACTGCGCGACGAGCGACTGAAGCGCCTGAAAATCTACGCTGGCGCCGAGCACAATCACGCTGCACAGAAACCCCAACTAATCACAGTTAAGGAGAAGAAGTAATGGTCGCAGTTAGGGAAAAGAGCAGCCAGAGCGAAAAATCGCACTTTTTCGCCCTGCGCGATGAGAAAAACCGCGAGGTTTGTCTTATGAGCCGGAACGGAGTGGAAGCGTAAGTATGGCTGAAACAAAAGCACAGAGCTACTACTACGCCCTCGGTCGCCGCAAGCGCGCCACTGCCCGCGTACGCCTGCAAAAAGGCAAGGGCAACATCGTGGTGAATGCCAAGCCGGCCAGCGAATATTTCGCAGATAGCAAAGCCCTGCTAGCAGCGCTGGCTAAGCCCTTTACTATCCTGGAAATCCCAGCTACTGATTACGACGTGTCGGTCGTCGTCAGCGGCAGCGGCCACGCCGCTCAGGTGGATGCCATTTCTCTGGGTATCGCCAAAGCGCTCACCGAGCTCAATGGCGACTACAAGGGTACGCTGAAGCGCGCTGACCTGCTGTCCAGGGACCCGCGCGAGAAAGAACGCAAGAAGTTCGGCCTCAAGGGTGCCCGCAAACAGCGCCAGTTCACCAAGCGCTAGTCTCGTACTGCAAGCTCAAATAAAACCACCTCAACTTAAGAGGTGGTTTTATGATGATTTAGAGCCTTTTCTGCTAAGTATTGCGCGCGTATTTCTTCCACGGTAAGGTTATGGCAAGTTGCAAAATCTTCGAGTGCCATTTCACCAAGGACGCGAATCTCTTCCTGTTGCGCAGGCGTAGCTTCCGGGAGAAACGCCCCCTCTTTTAGAAGTCGCATCAGCGCTTGTTCTACCCGAGTAGAGCCTATTGGTAATCTGCCAGCAGGCTCGGGCGCAATATGATTGTGATCTTTGCCTACTACCAATGCTTCAAATTCAAATGGCCATCTCACTATATGCCCTCCATAACTATTTACTATACATTGACAATAGGTGTATATTAGTACGCATGTCAAGTGTGACGCAGGACAACTTTTGGTTTTATTTTACCGACGCCTCTTTGGCGGTTTGTTCTGTGCGCTCGTAAATATATCCCGAACCCATTGAAGAAACCGCCAACCCGGCGGTTTTTTTAAATATTAATCACCCGTCATCCTGAACTTGTTTCAGGATCCCATCGAGATTCCGAAACAAGTTCGGAATGACGAGGACAAAGGAAAGACAATGACAGAACTTCTAGAACGGACGGTACCAGATGTGAATATCGAGGCAGTGCCGGTTGTATCAGCCGTAAAACGAGCTATCGAGGCGCGGCTGGCCGAAATCCATACCGAGCCGGAAGGGCGGCACGAGCTAATCGTGAGCGCCCTGATGCTCGGTTCTGCTGCCACGCATTCGCAACTTCAGGTATAATGAGGCTCAAACATGAGTAAAACCGTAATACTGACTGGCCTTAGGGCCAACAATGACCTGCACATCGGCAATTATTTCGGCGCGCTGTTGCCGCTGATCGATATGGCCAAGAACCATGCCGATGAGTACGAAATCAATCTGTTCGTGCCCGATCTGCATAGCTTTACGACGCCCATCGACCATAGTCAGCTGCAAGCGCAGATCAAGAACAACCTGAAACTGTTCGTGGCGGCTGGTCTGCCGCTGGACCACCCGAACATCCACATCTACCGCCAAAGCTACGTCCCAGCCCACAGCGAACTCACCTGGATCTTAGATTGTTTCACCGGCTTCGGCGAAATGTCCCGCATGACCCAGTTCAAGGATAAGTCCCAGAAGCAAGCATCGATAGACCTTTCAAGCGCCGACGATGCAGAGCACCACAAAGAAGTCGCGAGAGAGCTGTTTAGATCAACATCGGTAGGGCTATTTAACTACCCGGTGCTGATGGCGGCAGATATTTTGCTGTACGGCGCAAGTTACGTGCCGGTGGGCGACGATCAGAGCCAGCACTTGGAATTTGCGCGGGATATCGCCGAGCGCATGAACAACCGCTTCGGCGAGCTGTTCGTGGTACCCAAACCGGTCAAAGAACAGCACGAATTTTTCGGCAGCGGCGGGGCCGAAAAAGAGGGCAATCACCAGGGACTACGGATTAAAGACCTGGTGGATCCGACCAAAAAAATGAGCAAAAGCGATGAAACCGGCCGGGGCATCATCTTTCTCGGTGACAGTCCCGCTGAAGCCGCCAAAAAGGTCAAAAGTGCCACCACCGACAGCTTTGGCAAGATTGACGTAGCGAACCAAGACCAGCCGGGCATTCAGAACCTGCTGCAAATCCTTTCGCTGGCCTCTGGCAAAAGCCTCGAAGCAGTGACGCGTGAGTATGTGAGCCAAGCGCAGTATGGGCCGCTGAAGGCTGCGGTAGCAGATGCTATCAGTGATTTCTTGGCAGATTTCCAAGGTCGCTTACACCAAGTCGATGAGGCTCAGCTGATGGCCAAGCTCGAAACCGACGAACAACAGATGAACGAAGTCGCTAACACGACGCTGCTCAAGGTCCAAAAAGCCGTCGGCCTGAGGTCTTAAGACCGTGCCGAATCTTGAGATAAGCAGGGGTGAGCGGCTGGACCAGCGGGTGGTGTCGCTGCTGCCGGCACTCAGCCGGTCGTTTGCGGCTCAGTTGATCCGCGAAGGGAAAGTGACCGTGAACGGCGTAGTCGCCACCAAAGCCGGCACCAAGATCAAGCCGTACGACGACGTGGTGCTCGATTACGACCCAGCCAGCTTCGTCATCCCCGACATCGATCTACCGGTGTTGTACGAGGATGATGACTGCGTTGTCATTGTGAAACCCCTGGGCCTACTGACGCACAGCAAGGGTGCGTTCAACCCCGAGCCGAGCGTCGCTACCTGGCTGCACAACCGCATTAGAGGAAGCGTGCGTGTCCCGCGTGAGGGAAAAGAGCAGCCCGAGCAAAAATCGCATTTTTTGCCCGGCGCGATGAGAAAAACCGCAGGTTTGTCTCCATTACAGAATAATCGGGCCGGCATCGTGCACAGACTAGACCGGGCCACCAGCGGTGTGATGATCTGTGCCAAGACGCCGGAGGCACTGAGCTGGCTGCAGAAACAATTCGCTACCCGCAAAGTGAAAAAAACCTACGCAGCAGTGATCGTGGGCACAATGAACCCTGAAGCGGCTGTCATCGATATGCCTATCGAGCGCAACCCCAAAGCACCGGCCACGTTCCGTGTCGGGACACAGGGCAAGAGCGCTCGGACTGCTTACGAAACAGTGCAGGCGAACGAAAAATACAGCCTGCTTGAACTGAAGCCCGAGACGGGCCGGACGCATCAGCTGCGGGTGCACCTCAGCCATTTCCATCATCCCATCGTCGGCGACGCGCTGTATGGCGGTGAACCGGCTGAGCGGCTGTATCTGCACGCCGAAACGCTAGAGATCACGCTGCTGAAAGGACACGAGCGCAAAGTGTTTACCGCCCCGATACCACCGGAATTCAACGCGAAAGTGGCGCCATGAACGATGGTTTTCAGGCGTGGCTGCAGCACCCGTCGCATGCCGTCTTACTGACTGGTTCGGCCGAAATCACGTCCACAGGGGCTGCAGATGCGTCACAGGCCCTATTGCAAGGGCACCAAGAATATCTACGGTATGTGACCCCCGATAACAAAGGCACGATCGCGATTTCACAGGTCCGCGAACTCATCGCCTTTTTCCAACTGAAAGTGCCGGGTACAGCGGACATTCGCCGGATGGCTATTATCGAGCAGGCCCAGGCCATGACCCGCGAAGCCCAGAATGCACTGCTGAAGCTGCTCGAAGAGCCGCCGGCCGATTCGGTGCTGCTGCTGACCGCCGAGCGGCCGCAGGAGCTGCTCGCCACCATCCGTTCGCGGGTGCAGACGATACATCTTGGAGACCAAGCGGGCGCCCCTGAAACAGAGGCGGTCCAGCTGGTAAAGCAGGCGTTGGCCGGCTCGGCGTACGACCGGCTGCTACTGGTGGATAGTGCTCTGAAATCCCGCGACACGGCCAACCTATTCGTGACGACACTGGCCACCGTGGCCGAAGCGACGCTGGCGGCCACCGCCCGTAAAAATGGTGCGACCGAGCGGTGGCAGCGGGTGCTCAGGGCGGCGTACGTCGCTGAGGATGCACTGGAGCGGAGCGGCAACACCAAATTGGTGTTGACCGAGCTTATGCTCGCGCTCTAAACCGTGGTATACTAAAAGTCACGATTATGTACGAGCTACTCATCATCGCTGCCTTCGGTGTGTTCGCTATCTTGAGTACCAAACTCTCTGACGACGAGTTCGCTGACATCTCCCGAAAAGTCGGCGATCGGATGGGCAAACTCTGGGATATCGCCCACCAGAGCATGCGCGAAAGCCGCTTCCTGCGCGCTGAAAAGGCTTTGCTCACCATCTTGAAGATCGATGAAAAGAACGCGGCGGCCTACAACCGCCTCGGCATCTTGTATGCCAAGCAGAAGGAGTACCGCGATGCCATCGACTGTTTTGAGATCGCTAGCTCCATCGAAGCCACGCCGTCGAGCCTGCACAATCTGGGGCTGATCTACTACGAAACCGAGAATTACGAAAAGGCCGGCATCGCTTTTGAGGCGGCGCTGAACCTCGAGGAAGACCTGGCCGCCCGCCATGTGGCCTATGCCAAGGTGAACGAAAAGCTTGGTAACGAGAAGCTGATGTTCCAGAGCCTGGAGCGGGCCGTAGAGCTGGAGCCGAACAAAGAAACCTACATGCTGCTGAAAAACGCCTATGAGGAGCGCGGCATGCAGGCCGAAGCCGATATGGTGACGCAGAAACTCAAGAAACTGATCGTACCGGCTGGTCGCCCGAAGCGCATCCTGCGCCCCCGCCGGGTTGTCATTTAATAAACCTTGAGATTATACCTCTGTTTTGCTACACTCTTTTGGTAGCCTGGCAGACACGCCGACATAGCTCAGTGGCTAGAGCGGCTGTTTTGTAAACAGCGGGTCGTGGGTTCGAATCCCTCTGTCGGCTCCAAAATAGGCACCTTATATTTACATGCAGGGTTAGTGAAGCGGTCAAACACGGCTGACTGTAAATCAGCTCTCTACGAGTTCGGGGGTTCGAATCCCTCACCCTGCACCATT
>Ga0164242_10000342_pt1 | contig 58293 bp, 52 predicted proteins | sample OricomgcompostMG_FD_108783 | JGI IMG/M metagenome (GOLD analysis project Ga0164242, IMG submission 108783) | Miracle-Growth compost microbial communities from Emeryville, California, USA - Original compost - Miracle growth compost (MG) ...
ATCGCCGTGATCGTGGCGGTCGCGTCGGGCGCGGCCGGCGAACGGGAGTCGCGGGCGGCGGTTGCCGATCGGAACGCGTCTGCGTCTGCGATAGCGGATGGGAAAGTCGCGGCGGTTTCCGATAGGAAAGTAGCCGCGGTTTCCGACAGGAAAGCCTACGCCGTTGCCGATGCAAACGTCCCGTCGGTTTCCGACAGGAAAGCCGCGGTGGTTTCCGACAGGAAAGCCGCGGTGGTTTCTGATCCGAAAATCGTGATGGTTTCCGATGTGAAAGCCTCGGCAGTTTCCGGTGCAAACGCATTCGCGTTTGCCGATGCGAAAGCGGCCACGGTTTCCGATACGCGAGCCTCCGCAGTTTCCGATGCGAAGACCACGCCGGTTTCCGGCACGAAAGCCCCTGCCGTTTCCGATACGCAAGCCGCCCCGGCTCCCGATGCACAACCGGCCGCGGTTGCCGATACGCAAGTCCCCGCAGTTTCCGATGCGAAAACCGCCCCTTCCGCCGCGCTGCTCGCGCGCGGCGCGTATCTCGCGAAAGCCGCCGACTGCGCCGGCTGCCACACCGCGCCCGACCACGGCGCGCCGTGGGCCGGCGGCCTCGGCATGGGCTCGCCGTTCGGCACGATCGTCACCAGCAACATCACGCCGGACCGCCGCTACGGCATCGGTGCGTATTCGCTGCACGACTTCGAGCGCGCGATCCGGCACGGCGTCGCGCGCGGCGGCAAGCGGCTCTATCCGGCGATGCCGTATGTTTCCTTCTCGAAACTCTCGGACGGCGACGTCGCCGCGCTCTATGCGTACGTCATGCACGACGTCGCGCCGGTCGCGAAGCCGACGCCGCCGTCCGACGTCGCGTTCCCGTTCAACCAGCGCTGGGCGCTGCGCTTCTGGCAGTGGGTGTTCGTGCCCGGCAAGCCGTACGCGCCGAAGCCGGCGCACGACGCGCAATGGAACCGCGGCGCCTATCTGGTGCAAGGCGCCGGGCACTGCGGCGCGTGCCACACGCCGCGCGGCGCCGCGTACCAGGAGAAGGGCTACGACGAGACGTCGTCGTCGTTCCTCGTCGGCGGCATCAACGACCACTGGTTCGCGCCGAACCTGACCGGCGACCCCGGCTCGGGCCTCGGGCGGATGAGCGCCGAAGACATCGCCGCGTTCCTGAAAACCGGCCACGGCGGCATCCCGATCGCGTACGGCAGCATGGTCGAGCAGATCGAGGACAGCACGCAGTATCTGACCGACGCCGACCTGCTCGCGATCGCGCACTACCTGAAGTCGCTGCCCGCGCAGCAGCCGTACGGCGGCTATACGCCGGGCGCGGACACGCCGCGCAGCGCGCAGAACGGCAACCGTGTCGCCGATGCGCAATCGCTCGGCTACAACGTTTATCTCGGGTTCTGCGCGCGTTGCCACCGCGACGACGGCAGCGGCGCGCCGCCGGTCTTTCCGGCGCTCGCCGGCAATCCGTCGGTGCTGACCGAGGACACGACGTCGCTGATCCGCCTGCTCGTCGAAGGCGGCAACAGTCCGTCGACGCTGACCGGTCCGCCGCGCACGCAGATGCCGGCCTTCGCCGGCGTGCTGACGGACGTGCAGATGGCGCAGGCGCTGACCTATATCCGCAGCGCGTGGGGCAACGATGCACAGCCGATCACCGCGAACGACGTGAGCACGCTGCGCGGCAAATTGCACAAGTGAGCATGCCGGGGCGCCCGCCCCCGACATCCCGCCCGATCCTGCCGGAACGACGAAAACGCCGGCCCTCCACCACCGTCCGCGGCACGACCGTTGCGGCTACCGAAGGCGAACGGCCCGCCGCTGCGCGTCATCCCGCGGGCCACCACCGTGGAGGATCCTTCGATGAAACCGCGAACGAAGAAACGTGTCGTGATCGTCGCCGCCGCATTGGCGGCGGTCTTCGCGACCGCCGCCGCCGCGCAGAGCACACAGGCGCCGCGCGAAGGCGGCGTCTATCAGTACGGCGACGCGAACCGGCCGAACGGCGCGGTCAACGGTCAGATGCCGCACAACACCGACGACCGCCGACAGTCCGGCTATCCGCAGCCGGGCACGGCCGCCGACGCCACCGGCTCGCCGGCGAGCCACGGCGCAATGCCCACGGCCGCCGGGCCTTCGGCCACACCGAACGCCGCTACACCCGGCAAGTAAGAAACGCAAATTGCACCGACAACAACGCCGCGCGGCCGGCCACCTTGGCAATGGCCGGCCGCGCGGCGTGTCGGTCTTTCGGTCGCGGGCGGCGATGCGGCCGCCCACTGTCCCGTTACGGTTTCAGCACGACCTTGATACAGCCGTCCTCCTTGTCACGAAACGTCTTGTACATACCGGGGCCGTCTTCGAGCGCGACGGTATGCGTGATGACGAACGACGGATCGATCTGCCCTTCCTGAATGCGCCGCAACAGATCGTCGGTCCAGCGGTTCACGTGCGTCTGACCCATCCGGAACGTGAGTCCCTTGTTCATCGCCGCGCCGAACGGGATCTTGTCGAGCAACCCGCCGTACACGCCCGGGATCGACAATATCCCCGCCGGCCGGCACACGTAGATCATCTCGCGCAGCACGTGCGGCCGGTCGGTCTCCAGCATCACCGCCTGCTTCACGCGGTCGTAGACCGAATCGAACGAGCGCGATACGTGCGCTTCCATGCCGACCGCGTCGATGCATTTCTCCGGTCCCTTGCCCGCGGTCAGCTCGCCGAGCCTTTCGACGACGCTTTCGTTGTCGAAGTCGATCGTGATCGCGCCGCCGTCGCGCGCCATCGCGAGACGCTCGGGCACATGGTCGATCACGATTACCTGCTTCGCGCCGAGCAGCACCGCGCTGCGCACGGCCATCTGCCCGACCGGACCCGCGCCCCAGATCGCGACGGTATCGGTCGGTTCGATTTCGCACTGCACGGCCGCCTGCCAGCCGGTCGGGAAAATGTCGCCGAGAAACAGCACCTGCTCGTCGGTGAGGCCGTCCGGGATCTTCACGTGCGTGTGGTCCGCGAACGGCACGCGCACGTACTCGGCCTGTCCGCCCGCGTAGCCGCCCGTCAGGTGCGAGTAGCCGAACAGTCCGGCGGTCGCGTGGCCGAACACCTTGTCGGCCTTCGCCTTGTTGCGGTTGCTTCGCTCGCACACCGAAAAATTGCCGCGCCGACACTGGTCGCATTCACCGCAGACGATCGTGAACGGCACGACCACACGATCGCCGATCTTCAGCGAACGATTCTCGTTGCCGACCTCCACCACCTCGCCCATGAATTCGTGGCCGAGAATGTCGCCGTGCTCCATCGTCGGCATCAGACCGTCGTACAGATGCAGATCCGACCCGCAGATCGCACAGCTCGTCACCTTCACGATCGCATCGCGGCCGTCTTCGATCGCGGGATCGGGAACGGTGTCGCAACGGACGTCGTGCTTTCCATGCCAACGTAATGCTCGCATCGGGGATCCTCCTTCGGTGAACGCGAATCGCGGCGTCGCGCGGCGCGCGCGTCAGCCCGCCTTCGCCTGCGGGTTGCCGATCTTTTCCGCGAACGCGGTCAGCTTCTGATCGGTGGCCTTCTCTTCGTCGAGCGTCTGTTTGAGCAGCTTCGCGGCGTCCGGATGCTCCAGTTGCTTCGCGAGCGCGCACAGCGTGCCGTAGGTGGCGATCTCATAGTGCTCGACCTTCTGCGCGGCGCCGATCAGCCCGGCGTCGAGCACCGGCCCCTTTTCGATTTCCTCGATCAGTTCGTGCGCCTCCTCGATGAGCCCTTCCATCGCGACGCACTTGATGCGTTGCAGCCGGATCCCGCACGCTTCGACCACCTGGTCGATACGTTCGATCTGCCCCTGCGTTTCCTGCAGGTGAGTCTGGAACGCTTCGGATAACTGCTGGTTCTCCGCGGCGCGCGACAGCTTCGCGAGCGCGCGCGTCAACTGCTTTTCGGCGCTGTAGACGTCCGACAGCGAGTGAACGAAAAGGTCCTTCAGTGTTTTGCGGGTTGCCATCTTTTCCTCCGTCAGGGTTCGAGAGTCACGGGTCGATCGGGCGACGACGCGTCGCCCGGTGCAATACGCAACCCGCGTTCCGCGAACGCACAACAATGCGGTGCTCCGGCGCGGCCACGCCGCGCAACCGCGACGTGGACAGTTTTTCATGCGCGACGCGCGTGCGTTACAAACGCCGGTTGCACCGGGCATCCACCAGCATCGCGCAGCGGGGCATAGTCGTTGCTGGAACGAACGCGTGGTCAACCTCAACCGCGGAGGAACAGCATGAACAAGCCAGCACAACCCCAGCAACCGGCGAGCAACGATTCCGGCGACAAGACCTTCAACACCGACATTTCGGAGTCCGGCGAAGACGGCACGACGGTGCGCGAAGCGGAAGTTCGCGAGAAGGATCTGAGTGAAGTGAAGCCGTCGTCTCCCGACGGCTCGTCGAAGCCGTAAAACCCGTAAGCGTCCACGGCCGACGAAGAGCAAAGCGCCGGCCGCCCGCGCGGGGCCGGCGTATCCGCGCGTTCGCGCAACACTTCGCGCAACACCACATGCTGACGGTCCGGACCCGACGTCCGCCGACACCGCCCGCACGACGATATCGCGGCCGGTGACCATCCTGATCCATTTCGTTCCATCGTAGATCGGCATTGCGCCGATGTTCAACTTGTCCCTCTTCCGCGCGGCGGTCCGGACCGGGTCGTCCGGCGCAAGCGTCGTCACGTCCTGTTCCCGCGACGGGCCGATACGGCGACGCACTGTCTGGTAGCATTCGCGCTGGAGGTGGCATTCTCCGTTAACCGCCCGCCGGGCCGATGATGCCTGCAACCGATCTGGACCGTTCCGCGCCGCACGCGGTCCGTCCAGCCACGTATCGAACAAGCGGACGTCGTCATGTATCAGTCGATTATCGCGGTCGCCCTCGGCGGCGCATTGGGCGCCCTGGCCCGCTGGGTACTCAGTTTCGAACTCAACGCGGTGCTTCCGCACCTTCCGCTCGGCACGCTGCTGTCCAACGTGATCGCCGGCTACATCATCGGCGTCGCGATCGCGTTTTTCGCGCGGCTGCCGTCGATCGCCGGCCAGTGGCGGCTTTTCGTCGTCACCGGACTCATGGGCGGCCTGTCGACGTTCTCGACATTCTCGGCCGAAGTCGTCGCGCATTTGCAGCACGCACAGTTCGGCTGGGCGCTCGTCGAAGTCGGGGTCCATGTGAGCGCGTCGCTGCTGATGACCACGCTCGGCATCGCGACGGTCGGCGCGCTCGCGCGGCGCGCCGAGGCACCGCGCGGCGGCTCGCGGACGATGGAGTCGGAGCGCGATCAGGTCTGAGCGCGCGGCATACGGGATCGGGAAGATGGGACCGGGAAGACGCCGCCGCGCGTCGCTCAATGAGCCGGGCGCCTGAACGAAAAACGATGCGCCGTCTTCGGAGCCTCCGCAGGGTCGCCGAGCAAACCGAATTCGGTCGGCGAACGCGTATAGAACACGTGCACGTGCTCGGCTTTCACGAGGCGGGCATGCACTCGGCTTCGTCGTCGGTGACCGCGAGGATCACCTGCACCGGCTGATCGGCGGCCCACAACAGATGCGCCTCGTGATGCGCGCCCGCATGGCCGGTGCCCTGCGCGCAGTCGATCACGGTCGCGCCGTGAATGCCAGGCTACCTCGCTTCGTGCATTAGCCATTCGCACACCGTACGATGGCCGTGCCGGCCATTCTGCCGGTATGGAACGTCAACTGGTAGCCGCTCATTTCATCCTCCTTCGAACGACACCAGAACGCCGCCGCGACGCAGCGGCGCCACGGACGCGCGGTCCACACCCACACGGCACGCGGCGCCCGTAGCTGAATTCCGGTGCGCGGCGCCGCCGTGCCGCTGCCTGCGCATCTCCCACCGCCCGGCCAACCACGCTTGGGAACGATCATTGCTACGACGCCGGTTGCCCCACCACATGAAGCCGCCCGTATGCCCTCGTCGAAAACACCCATCCATAGCGTCTCCGTCCGTCGCGGGCAGGTGACGGACAAGCTCCCGCGCGACGTGTTCCGCGAGCGGTTCATGGCGCGCTTCTACGATCCCGCGTTCCGCGGCGAGGACGAAGCGCTCGCGCGCCTCGAAGCGATTGCGTGGGACGCGTACCAACACGCGCGCAAATCGCCGGTGACCGCGAAGGCCGGCCCCGGCTACGCGGATCCCGACTACGACCTGTCCGTCGAGTGGCGCGACGCGAGCGAGCGCGTGAAAGCGGCGCAGCAGCGGCAGCGCGATCCGGCCGCGCGCTCGCGCGTGCTCATCGTCAACGGCTCGTCGCGCAACGACTACACGTGTCCGGGCGAGATGTCGAAGAGCTTTCGCCTCGCGACGCTCGCGCGCGACACGCTGGAAGCCGACGACATCGAAGTCGATCTGCTCGACCTGTCGCGGCTCAATTCGGACCGCGACCTGCACATCCATCCGTGCAAGGGCTGCGCGTCGACGGCGATGCCGCTCTGTCACTGGCCGTGCAGTTGCTATCCGAATCACTCGCTCGGCCTCGTCAACGACTGGATGAACGAAATCTACGAACGCTTCGCCGCCGCGCACGGCGTGATGTTCGTGACGCCCGTGTACTGGTATCAGGTCAGCAGTCCGGTCAAGCTGTTGATGGACCGCCTCGTCTGCGCGGACGGCGGCAATCCCGATCCGACGTCGACGCACGGCAAGCGCGCGGACGAGGCGAAGCGCATCGAACTGGCCGGCTGGGATTTTCCGAAACATCTCGCCGGGCGCGCGTACGCGGTGGTCGTGCACGGCGACGTCGCCGGCGTCGATGGTTCGCGCCGCGCGCTGTGCGACTGGCTCGACTGGATGGGTCTCGTCGAATGTGGGGGAATGTCCCGCGTCGATCGCTTCATCGGCTACTACGAGCCGTACGCGACGAGTCATGCGTCGCTCGACGTGGACACCGCAATGCAGGAGGAAGTCGCTAACGCGGCGCGCGCGCTCGCGCACGGCGTCGCGCAGGTCCGCGCGGGCCGCACGCAGCCGGACGCCGGCCTGGAAGCGCCGCGCGCGAAGTAAGAGGAAGGCGGCCCGGCTACACGCCGCGCCGCGTCAGCATCGCGCGGATCTCGGAGATCGCCCTGGCCGGATTCAGCGCCTTCGGGCAGACGTTCGTGCAGTTCATGATCGTGCGGCAGCGAAACAGCCTGTACGGATCCTGCAAATCGTCGAGCCGCTCGCCGGCGGCGCGATCGCGCGAGTCGGCGAGAAAGCGGTACGCCTGCAACAGCCCTGCCGGTCCGACGAATTTGTCAGGATTCCACCAGAACGACGGACACGACGACGAGCAGCATGCGCACAGGATGCACTCGTACAAGCCGTCGAGTTGATCGCGTTCCTCCGGCGTTTGCAGACGTTCGCGCTCCGGCGGCGGTTCGTCGTTGATCAGATACGGGCGAATCGAATGATACTGGTTGAAGAAGTCGGTCATGTCGACGATCAGATCGCGAATCACCGGCAGCGCCGGCAGCGGCCGCAGCACGATGTGCTTGCCGAGCGTCTTCATGTTGGTCAGGCACGCGAGCCCGTTCGTGCCGTCGATGTTCATCGCATCCGAGCCGCAAATTCCTTCGCGGCACGAGCGCCGGTACGACAGCGTCTCGTCCATCGTCTTCAGGCGGCCGAGCACGTCCAGCAGCATCCGGTCGTCGCGGCCGACCTCGATCTCGTAGGTCTGCATGTGCGGCGGCTCGCCGGTGTCCGGATCGTAGCGGTAAATGTCGATGGTGCGGATGTCGGTCATCGTCGGAGGCCCTCGGTTGGCGCCCGGTTGGCGCCCGGTCGAACGATCGTCGCGCGCACCGCGCATACCCGACGCGACAGCGCAGCAACCGGGCGCCGCAGCCGCACGCCCGGCGCATGCCGATTGCCGGTAACGCGTGAAGTTTTGCGTGCGGCACCGCGGGGTGCGCGGCCCGCGCTCAGCGCTTCGCTTCGTCCATCCCTTCGGCGGACCGCGCGAGATAGGTCGTGACCACGTCCGGCAGGTTGGCGAGCAGCCAGCGCGCCATCTCCACTTCCTGCGGCAGAATCTCCTCGCAGCAGCGCACGGTCTCGTCGTCGCCGATCGCCCGGGCCGCCGCGATCAGCGTCGTATAGACCGCCGTTTCCATCGATTCGAACACATAACCCGAGATCCCGCCCTTCACCACTTCGTCGGTCATCGCCATGCCGCCGACGCTCTGCCCGAACGCGGCGATGCGCGCGGTCATGTCCTTGATCGTCGACGGGCCGCTGTCATAGCGTTCGAGGCAGCCGGCCAGCAGTTGCTGCTGGCCCAGCGTCTCCTGCAGGTGCTGCTCGATACGTTCGCGCAGCTTCGGGTAATGGTCGAGGCGCGAAGCCTGGGCTTTCAGCATCGATTCCGCCTGTTTTTCCATCGCATAGGCGTTTCGCAGCCAGTCGACGAGATGCTCTTCCTGTTGGGTAGCCATCGTGTACTCCGTGTTCGCCGCAGGAGGGCGGCGCGACCTTGCCGGCGACACGCGCGGCTCGCCGGAATCTTCGCAACGACCGTTCCCCGAACCCGGCGGGCGATCGCATAGGCACGGACAACGGATTGAACGCAGGCCCGCGAACGGACCCTGTCCGCGAAAGCAGCAGAAAAGCGCGGGAAACCGGCGACATTCGCTGCGAGAAATAAATGTGTCACCGGTCGGTCTGCCGATCTGCCCGCATCGCGGCAGCGACCGCTGCCCGACCCGCGTGCGCGAGCCGCGCAACAGGCGAGCGAATGCGGGCGGGCGGCTCAGCCGTCCGCCCGCTTCGACAGCGCGGCCGCCAGCAGCGCCGCGCCGAGCGCGACGTAGACGGCCGCGAGCGAGCGACCGGACAAATGGGCCTCGAAGCCGGGCGTGAGCCGCTTCGGCACCACGTGATAGTCGACCACATACGCGGTCGCCGCCGTCGCCGCGGCCGTCGTCGCGGTGACGACCGGCCGCGCGCGCGGCGCGTCGCCGGTCCAGCGCCGCAGCAGCGCTTCGAAACCGGTCGCCCAGAACACGGCCGCCGCCTGATGGATCGCGAGGCCGAGCAGCGTGTGGCGCACGCTGAAGCCGGTCGCGCGCAGCGCGCGGCGCGGCCACAGGCAATGCGTGACCGCGTTGATCGGCGAAAGCGGCGCGCCGCCGTCGCGTTTCGAACGCCACGCGGCCACCGCGGCCACGCCCGCTCCGGCGAGCGTGCCCGAACGGACGGCCCGCCGGAGATCGTCGGCGGTCAACGGGGAACGACAGGAAACGGTGACGACGGCGGGCTTTTTCATGAGCGGCGGCGGACGGTGCAGGTTGCGCGATGCGCGCGCAAATGCGGTGCCCGCCGCCTACCGCGACGACGGACGGCGACGACGGACAGCGACGACCGGCGGCGACTCGCGCCGGCCAAACCGGCGCCGCCGTCCGTCACCCTCCGTGACGCTGCCGCAGCCGCGCGACCGTCGTGATCAGCACGTCGAGCATCACCGGCTTCGTCAGGTGCGCGTCGAAGCCGGCCTTGAGCGCGGCGTCGACGTCTTCCTCGCGGCTGTAGCCGCTCAGCGCGATCGCGGTGATCGCGTCGCCGCCGTCGCGCTCGCGAACGTGCTGGATGAACTGCAGACCCGACATGTCCGGCATCCCGACGTCGGACAGGATCAGTTGCGGCGGATCCCGTTCGACCGCGCGCAGCGCGTCCTGCGCGCTGGTCGCGACGGCCACCCGCGCGCCCTCCAGTTCCAGCAGCGCGCTGAAGGTCTCGACGGTCTCGCGGTCGTCGTCGACGACGAGCACGCGCAGGTCGCGCAGCGGCACGGTCGGATGCACGTCGCTGACTGTGTCCGCCTCGCCGGCGCTCATGCGCGGCAGGTCGACGACGAAGGTCGCGCCGTGGCCCGGCCCCGCCGATTCGGCGCGCACCGTGCCGCCGTGCATCGCGACCAGTTCCCGGACGAGCGACAGGCCGATGCCGAGCCCGCTGCGCCGCGACGAAATCAGCGGCCTGCCCTGGCGGAACATGTCGAAGATGTGCGGCAGCGTTTCCGGTTCGATGCCGGCGCCGGTATCCGCGACGGTGAGCACCGCGCGCTCGCCGGCGGCGGCGACGCTGACCGTGATCCAGTCCCCGACCCCCGTGAATTTCAGCGCATTGCTGACGAGGTTCCAGACGATCTGCTCGACCCGCGTGAGGTCCGCGTCGACGACCACGGGCGCCGCGTCGAGGTCTACGACGAGCGTCACGCCGTTGCGTTGCGCCTCGTCGCGCACCGCTTCGCAGACCCGCCCGGCGAGTTCGCCGAGGTCGACCGCGCTGCGGGTGATCGACAGCTTGCCGGTGCGCAGCCGCGACATGTCGAGGAGGTCGTCGATGATCTGCGCCTGGCCGATCACCGTACGCCGTATCGTGTTCGCCGCGCGCGACACGAGCGGGTTCTCGCGCGCCTGCGGCGAACGCGCGATCAGTTCGGTGCTCGCGCTGATGAGGTTCAGCGGATGCTTGAGTTCGTGCGAGACGATCGCGAGGAATTCGTCCGCGCGGCGCTGCGCTTCGTTCGCGCGCCGTTCGCCATCGCCGCGGCCGGCGCCCTTGCCGTGCACGGCCACTTCGTCGAGGTCGCGCGCGATCTTCGCGAAGCCGCTGACGCCGCCGGAATCGAGTCGCGTCAGCACGCCGCTCGCGCGAAAGCGCGAGCCGTCCTTGCGCACCAGCCAACAGTCTTCCTCGACGCGGCCGTGCTTTAACGCCTCCTCCATTTCGCGCTGCGGCAGGCCCTGTTCGCGATCTTCCTGGGTGTAGAAAAGCTCGGCGGAGCGGTCGAGCACCTCGTCCTCGGTGTAGCCGAAAATCCGCTCGGCGCCCGCGTTCCAGCTAGTCACGCGGCCGTCGTCGCTGAACGTGATGATTGCGTAGTCGCGCGTGCTTTCCGCGACGATCTTCATGCGGCGCTCGCCTTCGCGCAGACGCTCCTCCGCCGCGCGCCGCGACGTGATGTCGACGAACGACAGCACCGCGCCGTCGATGCGGTCACCGGTGGTCCGGTACGGCAGGAAGCGCGCGAGATACCAGCGCCCGTCGGTACTCCGCAGTTCGCGCTCGATGAGGCGCAGCGAATCGAACGCCTCGGCCGCGTCGTCGGCGAGCTTGTCGTATTCGAGCCGGTGCGTGATGTCGAGCAGCGAGCGGCCGATATCGGACGCAATGATGCTGAACACCTCGGTCGCGCGCGGCGTGTAGCGCTTGATGCAGATGTTGCGGTCGACGAAGATCGTGCCGATATCGTTCGCGGCGATCAGGTTTTGCAGGTCGTCGTTGATCTTGCTGGTTTCCTCGACCTTCGACTTCAGTTCCGCGTTGACCGTCGTGAGTTCCTCGTTGATCGACTGGAATTCCTCCTTGCTGGTCTCCAGTTCCTCGGTCGCCGAGCGCAGTTCCTCGTTGATCGCCTGCAATTCCTCGTTGGACGCCTTCAGTTCCTCGGTCGACGTTTCGGACTGCTCGATCGTCGCCTGAAGCTGTTCCTTGGTGCGCTGCAACTCGCGTTCGAGCTGCGCGATGATCGGGTCGCGCTCGTCGTTCGGCAGCAGCGTGTGCGAGTCGCTGGTGCTGTCCTCGACTTCGTCGAACAGCACCAGCACGAAGTCCGCGTTCGCTTCCGAGTCGTGCACCGGACGCGCGATCATGCTGACGTAAAACGCGCGGCCGTCGCGGTCGAGGCGTACGCGCCGCGCTTCGACGCTGTGGTTCGTTTGCAGCGCCTGGTAGATCGCGGTGCGCAGTTCGACCCGCAGTTCCGGCCGCACCGCCGCGATGATGTTGTGCGACGGCTCGCCGCCCGCGTATTGCAGGAAGCGGCCCGCGCGGTCGGACAGATGGACGATCTCCGAATCGCGGCTCACGAGCACGCTCGGCGGCGCGTACTGCTCGACGAGGCGCTGATGCAGATCGCCGAACGAAAACTTGCGCCGGCCCGGCGGTTGCAGCACCGACACCGTGGGGCGCGTGCCCGGCACGCCGGACGTCGACACCGGCAGCCGCGTCTCGCTGCGCACCGCGACGTTCGCGCGGTAGATGCGCGCTTTCTTGTCGACGACCGAAAAGAGGCTGCTCACCGCGTCGGCCGCCTCCGAACTGCCGAGATACAGATAGCCGCCGGGCCGCAGCGCGAAGTGGAACGTGCGCAGGATTTCGACCTGCGCCTCGCGATCCAGATAGATCAGCAGATTGCGGCAGCAGATCAGGTCGAGGCGCGAGAACGGCGGGTCGCTCAGCACGTTGTGAAGCGCGAACAGCACGCGTTCGCGCAATTCCTTTTTCACGCGGTGGTGCGCGGCTTCCTTCGTGAAAAACTGGCGCATGCGCGCGGAGTCGAGGTCGGCCACCACGGCTTCGGGATACAGGCCGGTGCGCGCGATCGCGATCGCGCGCTCGTCGATATCGGTCGCGAACACCTGGAACGGCACCGCCTCCTGGGTCTTCAGCGACGCTTCCTGCAACAGCATCGCGATCGAATACGCTTCCTCGCCGGTCGCGCAGCCGGCCGACCACACGCGGATCGGGTCGCCGTCCGGGCGGTCCTTGAAGATCAGCGGCAGCACTTCGTCGCGCAGCGCGTCGTAGGCTTCGCGGTCGCGAAAGAAGTGCGTCACGCTGATCAGCATGTCCTGCAGCAACGCGCCGGTTTCGTCCGGATGCACGTGCAGGAAGTCGCGATACTGCTGGAGGTCGGCGAGGCCGTTCACCTGTAGCCGGCGTTCGATCCGGCGCAGCACCGTCGCGCGCTTGTAGTGGCGGAAGTCGTGCGACGTGCGCGTGCGCAGGATCACCATGATTTCGCGCAGCGCGCGCTCGGTGGCCTCGGCGGACGCATCGGGCACCGCGTCGTCGAGCGCCGGTTGCGGCATCCGGATCGACCGCGAGTTCGCCCACAGGTCGATCAGCCGTTGCGGCATTTCGCCGGCCAGCAGCACGAAGTCGACCATGCCGGTGCCGATCGACGCGCGCGGCATGCTGCTGTACTCGGCCTCCTCGGGGCTCTGCGCGAACGTCAGGCCGCCCATCTCCTTGATGCGCGCGAGGCCGACCGAGCCGTCGCCGCCGGTGCCGGACAGCACGATCGCGACCGCGCGTTCGCGGTGCGCGTCGGCGAGCGCGGTGAAAAACAGGTCGATCGAGATCCGCTGGCGGTCCCGGCCGGGCGACGGCGCGACGCTCAGACGGCCTTCGGCCATCGTCGTTTCGAGCGTCGGCGCGACCACGTACACGTGGCCCGGCTCGATCGGTACGTCGCCCGTCACCGGCTGCACCGTCATCGAGGTCCAGCCTTGCAGCGTCTGCGGCAGGCTGTCTGCGTGGTCGGGCGCCAGATGCGCGACGACGACGAACGCCGCTTCGGGCGCCGCCGGCATCGCGTCGAAAAAGCTCTGGAGCGCGGCGATACCGCCGGCCGACGCGCCGAGGCCCACCACAGGAAAATCGATCTGACTCGGCAATGTGTTGTCGGAATGTTTCGCCATGGCAAGGTTGCGGCCGCCCGGCTACCCCGGCCAACGACACGCGGCCCGGCAGCGGAGGAAGTCCGTCTTGGTCGGTCTCAGTCAGTCCCGTCGCGCATCAGCTTCTCGATCTCCTGGGCCGAGACCAAGGCTTTGCGCGCGTCGAGTTGATAGCGACTCGCACTGCGCTCGTCGCCAAACTCCTGATGATAACCGGCCAGTTCCTCGCTCAATACCTTTTTCTCGTGAAGCGCACGCAGCGCGTCGGCGCGCGCGCGCTCCAGCGCGTCGTCGCCGGCCGCGCGCAGCGACTCGATGCTGTACGCGTGACCCGCGTCGCACCGGTAGCGCGGCGGCACGTGGTCGAGGATCTGCCACAGACGACTGCCGCACGCCGGGCAGGTGAGCGCGGTCGGCTGCGGGGTGCCGGCGCGCGCTTCGGGCGTCGCGCCGCGCGCCAGTTGCGCGGGCCCGGCCGGCGAACCGGCGAGCAGCGCGAGCCGCGGCGCGATTTCGGCGAGCGGCAACACGTGGTCCGGCTGGATCTGCTGCATCGCGTTGCACGGCATGTCGGGCGCGCGGGCCGTCGCGGGGTCCTGCACGATCGTCACGCCGCCGCAGTCATGGACCGCGCGCAGGCCGGCGGCACCGTCCTCCAGCATGCCGGTCAGAATCGCGCCGACCACGCGGCTGCCGCGCGCCTGGGCCGCGCTGCGAAACAGCGGGTCGATCGCCGGCCGCGCGAAATTCTCCTTTCGTCCCTTGACCACCCGCAGCTTCGAGTCGGCGCCGATCATCAGATGACGATCCGGCGGCGCGACGTAGATGCGGCCCGGCAACAGCGGTTCGCCGTGCTTCGCGTGATGCGCGGGAAGCGGGCCGGCGGCGCTGAGACTGTCGGGCAGCGAACTCGGATGGGCGCCGACGTGCAGCACCACCAGCAGCGACGCCGGAACGTCGGGCGGCAATGCCGCGGCCAGTTCCAGCAGCGCGTCGAAACCGCCGGCGGACGCGCCGATCACGATCGTATCGCGCGTGCGCTCGACGCCCGGGATCGGGCTCGAATACAGGTCCGGCGACGTGCTCATGGTCTTTTCCTTGCTTGGTTGCAGCCGACCCCCGCAATCGCCGTTCCCGTTCGCGACGAGGCGCTGGTACGGCGATTGCGAGGATCGATGCATCCGCAGGCCGGTGCCCTGCCCCACTGGAGCGATTCATGAACGACAAGCCCAATTCCGCCGCTTCCACCGATGCCCTCGACGCGCTGGAGGCCGACCATCGCGCGGTAGAAAAGCTGTTCGACGCGTTCGAACGGTCCGAGGACGGCGCCGCCGAAACGCGCGGCGCGCTCGTGCAGCGCGCGTGCGAAGAACTGACGGTCCATACGATGCTCGAAGAAGAACTGCTGTACCCGGCCGCGCAGCAGGCGCTGGCGCAAAAGCAGCAGACGGAGATCGACGAGTCGTACGTCGAGCATTTCCTCGTGAAGACGCTGATCGCGAAATTCGAAACGCTCGAACCGGACCACGCGGGCTTCAACGCGACGTTTCGTGTGCTGGCTGAAATGGTCCGGCATCACATCGACGAAGAAGAGTCGCAGCTGTTCCCGGCGTTGCGCGACAGCGGCCTCGACCTCGCGCGCCTCGGCGCGCGGATCGCGCAGCGCAAGGACGAGTTGACGCGCCGGCTCGAAGCGGCCGGCAGCCGGCTGGTCGGCGATATGACGTTTGCGATGCGGCCGGACGAGGTCGGTGTCGGGGGCGACGGGCGGCCGGGCGGCGGCGCGTCGGGGGGCGCGAGGCGGTAGGCCGGAGGGGAGCGCGGGTTGCCTTTCGCTGGGTTGCGGGCGTTCGCCCGACTGTATCGGTCGGATGCCGGTCGTCAGGCCGTCCGTCACGCGGCGCGCGCTACGACCGTGAAGCCACGTCGACGCTGCGGGTCGCAGCGGCCGCACGGCCGGCCGGTGCCGTGCGGCCCGTGCGGTCTCCTAACGCGCCGCCGATCCGTCGACCTTCAACGCATTGTTCACCCGCACCACGCCGTCGAGGTCCTGAACCGCGCGGCCGGCGCGGTCCCTTTCTTCCGCGCCCGATACAGTGCCCGACAGCGTGACGACGCCCCGCTCGGTGCCCACGTCGATGCGGCTGCTGTGAACGCCCTTCGCCGCCAGCAACGCCGCCTTCGCTTTCGCGGTAATCAGCGCGTCGCTCGCGCCGCCGCCGGGCTGGGTGCTGTTGCTCGCGAGGCCATGCGGCGGCGGCACCGGCTGCGTGGGCTGCTGCCCGAAGGCCGGCGCAGTCAGCAGCGCGGCGCAGGCGCCGCCGGCGATGCAGCCCGCGACGGTCGAACGGATACGTTTCATCGTCTGCTCCCTGCCATGACGCTCAGCGGCGCGTGGTGCCCGGCGGCACCGGATTTTTTTCCTGCGACGACGGTAAATCGTTCTCGGACCGATCGTGTTTGCGCTTTTCGCTTTGCTCCAGGTCGGCCTGTTTCGTGTGGGCCGGCGGCGTCGTGGACGCTTCGTCCTCGTCCAGACGTTCGTCGGTCGGATGAGCCATGCCGCGCGGCGCGCGCGACGAATCGGAATTCGACTGCATATTGCCTCCCGAAGGGTGGGGCGCGCGCGCGAGGTCGCGCGCGCGGTCCTTTACGGGCAGCAACTGGCGGTCCTGTGACGCGGTCGCCGCCGCCTATTGCGAGCCCCCACCGCCCGCGGCCCCGCTACCGCTCAACCTCGACCCAAACGAATCCGGAATCGGATGCCTGAACGAGTCGAGATAGCGCTGATACACCCGCGTCGCGGCCGCGCCGGTCATCGGCGCGTCGTCGGGCGCGGCTTCGCGGTTGCTTGCCTGCAACGCGAGCCACGCGGCAGTCGCATGGCCGACCTCGGAAGTCCGATAGCGCGGCGCCTGCGCGTGCGCGGCGCCCGCCCCGGCCAGCGCGACGGCCAGCGGGACTGCAACGCGCAGGATGACGAAACGGTCGGTGCTCATATGTACTCTTTCCCGTGAGTGACGGACCTCATTGCGCGGCCGGCGCAAAGCGTTCCAGCATTGACGCCGGCAGGCCGGATCCGCTTATGCTGCGCGGGACCGACGCGCCGCCTCGCACCGCGCCAGGCGCCCGCGCGCCGGTTTCGTCGTGCGGATCGCGCGGATGCGCGGCGGCCATCACCTGCACAGCGTCCGCTTCGACGGATGCGCGCACGTCGGGCGCGAACTGTTCGCGCGTCATGAACGCCTGCGCATCGCGCGTCCGCCCGATTGCGACCATGTAAAGCGCCAGATTGCTCATGATCTTCCGGCTCTGGCGGTCCAGTTCGGCCGCCTTCAGCAGCGGCACGCGCGCGCCCGCGAGGTCGCCGGCGCGCATCCGCGCATACGCGAGGTCGGACAACATCATCGCGTTGATCGGCGCGAGTTGCGTCGCGCGCGCAAGCGGCGCGTTGGCGCCGGCAAAATCGCCGGCGGCGCCGGCCAGCAGGCCGAGGCCATGATAGCCGTCGGCGGCGAGCGGCGTCTTCAGCAGCTTGCCATAGGCGACTTTCGCGGCCGCCGGCTGGCCGGTCTCGCGCAGCGCATCGGCTCGCAGCAGCACGGTTTCGGGCGTCGCGCCGTACTGCTGCTCGTATGCGTCGATGTGCGCGAGCGACGCGAAATACAGCCCCTGCGCCTGCATCCGCGAGATCAGGTCCAGATAGACGCCCGCGTTATCCGGCGCCGGCTGCGTATCCGCCGACGCCTGCGCGAGCAACTGTCGCTGAACCCGCGCGCCCGCCCCGTCGTTCGTATCCCTGAAGATCGAGCACGCGCCGAGGCCGAGCGACGTGGTTAGCGCGATCAAAAGCCCGTTACGTCCGATGTTCATGCTGCTCCTTGTCCCAACGTCAATGCGCGTGCCGCGCGTGCGAAAACGAATGCATGACGGCCATCAGGCCGGGCCCCGCCGTGACGATGAACAGCGCGGGCAGCAGCGTCAGGATCATCACGCCCGTCATCTTCACGGTGAGCTTGCCGATGCGACCGCGCAGCGACGCGCGGCGCCCTTCGCGCAGCCGGTCGCCGAATGCCTTCAGCGGTTCCTGCACCGCGCCGCCGTGCCGATCCAGCTGAATCAGCAGACGCACGATCGCGCGCAGGTCCTCGTTGTCGAAACTGCCGGTCAGCCGCTGCAGCGACTGTTCGCGCGTGCGTCCCGCCGCGTACTGGCGCTGCGCGATGCCGAACTCGTACGACAGCACCGGCAGCATCGCGCGGAAGTCCGTCGTGATGATCTGCATGCTCTGATCGAGCGACAGGCCCACGCCCTGCAACAGCCGCATCAGGTCGACGATCAGCGGCATCTCGCCGATCAGCGCCTCGCGGCGCGCGGCGGCGCGACGCTGAATCTGGAACTTCGGCAGCATGAAGCCGATGACCATTGCGGTCACAATGAAAATCAGCACATAACGGCTGCCGCCGAGCAGACGCACGAGCGCAGATACCGCGATCGGCAGCACGACGGCGCTCATCATGCGCGCGCTCAGGAATACGCCGCGTGCGCGCAGGCCGCCGTAGCCGCACTGATCGAGCAGACGGCGCTCCTCGTCGGTGACGATCTGCCGACCGAGACCGGTTTCGAGCACGCGCGCGCCGTATGCGCCGAGCAGGTCGAGCGCCCGCGACGCGCCCGAGTGCGCCGCGCGCCGCTCGCGCTCCGGCGCCGGACCGGCCGCGTTCGCGTCCGCCGCCGCCGCGCGCTGCTCGATCAGATGGTCGAGCGTGCGTTCGCTGCGTTGCGCGAGAAGCACGCGCAGCATCGCCGCGATCGCCAGCAGCAGGACGCCGGCGGCACCGAGCGCCAGCGCGAGCGATCCGAGACGGGCGGCATCCATCGTCGTCACCTCAGGCGCGCCAGTCGATGCAGCCACACGCTGCCGACGATCTGCAGCAGCAGCGCCGCATACATCGTGTCGCGGCCCGACGGCGTCCCCCACATCTGCGCGAAGTAGCGCGGGTTCGCGGCCACCATGAAGCAGGCGAGGCCGACCGGCAGCAGACCGAGCACCCACGCCGACAGACGCGTCTCCGCCGACATCGCGGCCAGTTCGCGCTCCGCCTGTTCGAGGTCGCGCATGAACGCGGCCATGCGTTCGAGCATCAGGTCGGCGCGGCCGCCGTAGCGGACCGACAGCCGCAGCACCGAGCCGACCAGTTCGAATTCGCGGATCCGGTACTGATCGGCGATGGTCTGCATCGCGCGATCGATTTCGACGCCGGTGCGCAGCATCCGCGAAACCTGATCGAGGCACGCGCGCAGCGGTGCGTCGGTGGTTTGCAGTGCGTACTGAAATGCGGCCGGCACGCTGTTGCCGAGCGCCACGAGACGCACGAGGCCGTCGAGGAACGACGGCAACTGCCGGACGATCGCCCGCTGCCGGCTCTGCATGCGCGTCACGAGCCACAGCGCGATCACCGTGGCGCCGCCCGCGAGCGCGGCGCCCGCCGCGATCGCCCCGCCGGCGACGCCGGCCGCGAGCGCGCCGGTCAGCGTCAGCGCGGCGAGTACGGCGAGCGGACCGCGCGTCTGCGCAAGACCCGCGCGATGCGAAAAATTGCGCCACCGCTCGCTGGCCCGTTCGCGCCACCGCGCGAAGCCGGTCGCCGGTTCGTTCGGTGCGGACCGCGCCGACGAACGGGCCGCACGCGGCGGCGTCGCGACGAAGCCCGGCGCGCGCGCATCGGCCGGTTCGAGCCGGCTGTCCACGAAGCGCGCGGCCCGCGCGCGCTGTTCGCGCACGCTTGCGCCGCGCCACAGCATCACCGCCGCGGCGACGCACAGCAGCGCCATCACCGCGATCCACAGCGCGACGCTAGCCATGAAAGCCCCCGTCCCACGCGGCTTGCGCGCCGAAATCGTCGTCGATGCCGCCGAATTCGCCGCGCGCCGCGCCGGCCGCCCTCCGCGCGTCGCGCAAACGCGCGAGCTTCGGCGAATGCGGATAAATGCCGAGCGACGCCCAGTGATCGACTTCCGCGCCGTCCGCGCCCACGCGCGGCTCGTAGCGATAAAGCTCCTGCGTCGCGATGATGTCGTCCGACATGCCGGTGACTTCGGTGACCGACAGAATGCGGCGCCGGCCGCTCGGCAGTCGCCCGATCTGCACGATGAAGTCGACCGCGCTGGCGACCTGCCGGCGCAGGCTCGCTTCGCTGCCCTGAAAACCCGCGAAACCCGCGAGCATTTCGATCCGGTACAGGCATTCGCGCGGCGAACTCGCGTGGATCGTGCCCATCGAGCCGTCGTGGCCGGTGTTCATCGCCTGTAGCAGTTCAAGCACCTCGCCGCCGCGGACTTCGCCGACGATGATGCGGTCGGGCCGCATCCGCAGCGTGTTGCGCATCAGGTCGCGTATCGTCACGACCCCGGCGCCGTCGAAGCCGCCCGGCCGGCTTTCGAGCCGTACCACGTGCGGATGGTTCAGCGACAGTTCGGCCGTATCCTCGATCGTGATCACGCGTTCGCTGTCGCGGATATGGAAGGCCAGCGCATTGAGCAGCGAGGTCTTGCCGGAACTGGTGCCGCCCGAGATCAGGATGTTGCAGCGCGCGTCGACCGCGGCTTCGAGCAGCGCCGCGATCGCCGGCGACAGCGTGCCGTTGCCGACCAGATCCGCCGGCTTCATCGGATCCTTGCGGAACTTGCGGATCGACACGATCGGGCCTTCGAGCGACAGCGGCTCGATCACCACATTGAGACGGCCGCCGTTGGGCAGACGTGCGTCGACCATCGGGTTCGACTCGTCGAGGCGGCGGCCGATCGGCGCGAGGATCCGGCGCACGATGCGCAGCAGATGCGCATTGTCCGAGAAGCGCAGCGGCAGCTTGATCATCCGGCCGCTGCGCGACACGTAGATATCCTTATAACCGTTGATCATGATGTCTTCGACGGCCGGATCGTCGAGCACGTCCTCGAGCGGCCCGAAGCCGACCAGTTCCTTGGTCAGCGAGTCGGCCAGCGAGCGCACCTCGGCCTCGTTCAGCGCGATGCGGCGCATCCGCGCGAAGCTGTCGATTTCGTGGTCGACGAACTGGACGATCGCGTCGCGCGACCAGCGGCCGAATTCGGCCCCCCGCTCCTCGATGCGCGTCAGCAGATGGTCGTGCGCGGCCGTCTTGATGTCCTGAAACTGCTGCGTCTGCTCGAACGGCACCGCCGTATCCGCGAACTCGATTTCCTGACCCATCGCTTACGATCGCCTCGAAACGGTTGTCGACAGGCGGCCGAACAGCCCGCGCCGCGCCGCCGCTTTTCTGGGCGACGCCGCGGCCGCCGCAGGCGCCAGCTGCCCGGCCAGCGCGTCGAGCGCCTTCACGTACGGATCGCGCGGCGCGTGTTCGACCAGCAGCTTGCCGAGGTTCGCCGTCCTGCCGATCGGCACGCGGCGCGACGGCAGGCTCGCCGCCAGCGGCAGGCCGAGCCGCCCGGCGATCTGTGCGGGCGTGAGCCCGAGTTCCGGGTCGTGCTGGTTGACGATCAGACGCGCATGGTCGAGCGGCTCGCCGTCGCCGCGCAGCGCGCCGAGCAGATCGACGGCCGACACCACCGACGCGACGCCCTGGTCGCACACCACCCACACTTCGTCGGCGGCGCGCGCGATCTGCGACACGAACTCGCGATTCGAAAACCCGCCGAGATCGACAAGCTGCAAATCGAAGAACGAGCGCAGGCGATTCAACAGCCCGACGCTCGACGCATACGACACGTCGCGCAGTTCGGCGAGGTTCGCGGGCAGCGTGGTCAGCGCGAGCCCGGTCGCATGACGCGCGAGCGCGGTGTTGACGAACGTCCGGTCGATGCGATGCAGGTTGCGCACCGCGTCGACGAAACTGAATTCGCAGCGCGTATTCAGAAACAGCGCGCAGTCGCCGGCCGGCAGGCCGAGATCGAGCAGCGCGACCTGCCGGTGACGGCCGGCGACGCGTTTTTGCAGCAGCGCGGCAAGATTCGCGCACAACGTGCTGACGCCCATCCCGGCGCGCGCGCCGAGCACCGCGACGACCCTGCCGTGACGGTTGACCGAACCGCCGATCCGTTCGAGCAGCGCGGCGGCGACCCGCAGCGCTTCTTCGGGCGGCCGCGCGTAATCGACCAGTTCGGTCACGCCCGAGCGCATCGCGGCCAGCATGCTGCCGGGTTCGCTCATCGAGCCCAGGGCGATGACGGGCAGGTCCGGATGACTGCGGCGCAGCGCGTCGGCCGCGGCCTGCGCGGCGCCGGCTTCGTCGCCCGTGAAGTCGATGAACACCGCGACCGGGTCGGCCCCGCCGATCCGCTGCGCGAGCACCGCCGGATCGGGCGCGCACGACTCGACCGAGCCCGCGCCGGCGAGCGCGTCGGACAACCATTGCACGTGTTCGCGCCGCTCGGACGCGCATAGGAAGCACTCAATCACGTCGGCATCCAGCTTCTGTTTCCATTGACGACAGGCGCGCGCCGCCGCGCGCGCGACGCATCGAAACGCCCGACGGCGCGCGCGTTCATTCGGAGAATCCCGGGCCGGCGCCGCGCGCGAGCGCGCCGCCGAGATACGAGCGCCACACCGGGCCGTCGCGCTGCTCGGCCGTTTCGCCCGGCGTCGCGGGCAGCGGCGCGCCCGCGCGGATCGGCGAGATCAGATGCGGCGTGACGACGATCACCAGTTCCTTGTCGTCCTGCTCGTAATCGAGATTCTTGAAGAACGCGCCGATGATCGGCAGATCGCCGAGCAACGGCACCTTCTTCACGTTCGACGCGGTCTCGCGGTCGATCAGGCCGCCGATCACGAAGCTGTCGCCGTCGCCGAGTTCGACGGTGGTGTCGGCGCGGCGCGTGGTGATGCCGGGGATCGTCGTGCCGTTCGTCGTCACCGCGTGCACGTAGTCGAGTTCGCTGGCTTCGGGCGCCACCTTCAGCGCGATGCGCTTCGGACCGAGCACGGTCGGCGTCAGCGACAGCGCGACGCCGTACGGCTTCCATTCGATCGACGTCGAGCCGAGGCCGGCCGAGGTCGGAATCGGGATCTCGCCGCCGGCGAGGAACGTCGCGGTCTGCCCGGATAGCGCGGTCAGCGTCGGTTCGGCGAGCACGCGCGCGAGGTTGTTCTGCTCCATCAGCGACAGGTTGCCGAAGATACCCCGGCCGGCCGAGCCGGCGACCAGGTTGAAGGCCGAACTCATCGCGAACGGAATCATCGTCAGCGGATTGCCGCCGCCGCTCGTCGACGTCGAGCCCGGCGCCGCGCTGCCGGGGCTGTACGAACCGAGCGTGAAACCGTCGCTCAATTTGTAGATGTTGAGGCCGGCCTGCTTCAGCACCGTGCGGCTGAATTCGACCACGCGCACGTCGACCTGCACGATGTCCCGGCCGGCCACGGTCGAGTCGTCGATGACCGGGCCGCATCGGCCGGCGCCGCGGTTCACGGCCGGCGCGCGATCGCGATCGGCGGTGCCGTCGCTATCGCGATGCTCGGGCGACGCGAGCCCGCCGCCGGGCGGCTCGCCGCAGCCGGCGTCGGCGGCTTCGACCGCGCGCCGATGCGACAGCAGGTCCGCCGCCGGGCCGTAAATGATCTGTACGCCGTCGTAGGTCCGCACCTGCGGCGTCGCCGCGCCGAGCAGCGCGCGAGCGGCACCGGTCGACACCGAAACGGTGTGGACGACCGGCTCGCCGCCGGCGCGGGGCCACAGCATCAGGTCCGTGGTGCCCGGGTGCCGGCCGACCAGCAGCACCGCGCCGTGCGGGCCCCTCGATACGACGACGTCCGCCACCGACGGGTCGCCGATCGCGATCCGCTGCAATTCGCCGGCGCTCGCGAGCGGCTGCTGCGCGCCCACGGTGAGGCGGATCGTGTCGGTCGGGGCGGCTGTCGTTGCGGCTGTCGTTGCGGCTGTCGTTGCGGCTGTCGTTGCGGGTGTCGTTGCGGGTGTCGTTGCGGGTGTCGTCGCTGCGGCCGCCGTGGTCGTCGGTGTTGCTGTCTGCGTCGCCAGTGCTGCTGCCCGCGTCGTCGCCGGAGTCCGCGCCGCCGTGATCCCGATCGCGGGGACCGCGCTCATCGTCGCCGCTGTCACCGTCGTCGTTACTCCCGTCGGCGCCGTCGCCTGCGCCCCGATCGTCGCCGCCTGCGCCGCACGCGGCGTCGCGACCGCCGCGGCCATCAGCCCCCCGATCGTCAGCGCCACAGCAATCCGTGCCTTGTTCATATCCCCGCGGCCCGCCGGCCGTTCTCCTGTTGTTGGACTGAGCGTCGCCGTTCAGTACGTCACCGTTTCGGGCCGCCCGCCGCGGATCACTTCGAGGCTGCCGCGCGGCGCCGCCTGCGCGACGCGCTCGCGCGCCGGCGGACGCAGCGGCGACGGCCGCGCCGCGGCACTGCGCCGTTGCCCGCCGGCCAGGTTGTCCGACAGCACCGACAGCGCGACGCCGGCCGCCGCCCGCGCGGACGGATCGGCGAACGCGGCCGAACCGGCCGGCACCGCGACCGGTGCGGACGCAACGTCCTCGTCGCGCGGGCTGCGCAGCGCGAGCCTCAGCTTGCCGTTGGTCTGCGCGACGGTCAGCGTGTCGACGTCCGCGGTCGGCACCGCGAGGATCGCGGTGCGAATGCGCTGCGGCTCGACGTTCGCGCTCGTGCCGGCGCCGGCGTCGCGGTCCGGCGTCGCGTCGCCGAACTGGAGCACGCGGATGCGCGACAGCAGCAGCCGCGCCTGCGACACCGGAATATCGGCGTTCGTCCTCGCACCCGCGCCCGACGGCTGCGCAATGCCGTTCACCGCGTCGTCGCGATGCAGATCCACGAACACGTCGACGTAATTGCCCGGCCGGATGCGGTTGCCGACCGCGCTGATATCGTCGACCTTGATCGCGAGCGCGCGCTCGCCCGGCTCCAGTTGATCGGCCAGCCCCGACGTCAGCGCGCCTTCGACCACCGGCGCATTGACCGGAATCGGCCACGCAGGCACACGGCCCACCGCCGACATCGGGCTCGTGAACGCGCCGGCCGGCATCGCGGCGACCCGCGCGACCTTGAGCTGGTCGGCCGAGATCGGCTGCCCCGGCGCGAGCGGCGTCGACGCCACGACGATCGCGACGCGCGCCGCCGCAACCGGCGGCGTCGCGTCGACCCGGCGCGGCGCCGGGCGACGCCCGACGATCAGCGCGAAAAGACCGAGTACGATCGCGACGACGATCAGCAGGCCGGCGACGATCCTGGTCAGTTTGTTCGCCATGGTGGTTATCTGCACAGCGGCAAGTCGTTGAAAAAACCCAAGAGCCGACGCAGGCGACGCCACGTCAGATGAACAACGGCCAAAGTGGCGGCCGGCTTTAGCCGCGCGCGCCGAAGACTCCCTCTAAATGACGCTCGCCTGGTCGAGTTGCACCGTCGCCGTGCTACCGATGCTCGCCGGCACCGGCAGCAACACCTTCGGCATCAGCGGCTTCGATCCATACGGAAAAGCCGTCGTCACCTGCACGCAGTACATCGATTGAAGGCATCGCGCGCTGACCTGCGTGGCCGCGCAGATCGTCGCCGGATCGACGTCGGCCATCTGCGCGACCCAGCCGACCATGTCGGCGCACGTTGCCTGCGCAACGGTAGCGCGCGCGCTCAACGAACCGGACACCGTGCCGTCGGCCGCCTGGTACTGCAGCGCCGCGCGCGCGCCCTCCTCGGCGGCGAGCGTCAGCGTCTGCTGCGCGGCGAAGATCATCCCGTACTGAACGATCCCGTACAGCACCATGAAGAACACCGGAAACACGATGGCGAATTCGATCGCCGTCGCGCCGCGCTGCGTTCGGTATTGCCTGCGCCATCCGCGTGGGCCGTTCATCGTCCGCCCTCGTAGATCCGGTACAGCAGCCAGGCCGCCGCCGACAGCGTCAGGAACGCGCCATACGGAGCCGAGCGGAATCCCCGCACCCGGAACGTGCGGCCGCCGCCGGCGCGCAGCGTCGCGACGGAGGTCCGGGTGAGCGCCAGCACGCCCACCGCGTGGACGCCCGCCAGCACGCTCGCCGCGAGCCACAGGCCGGCCAGCGGCGACACCCCGCACCAGACGCCGAGCACGGCGAACAGCTTGACGTCCGCGGCGCCCATCACGCGCAGCACGAAGAAAGGCGACACCGCAACGAGCCCGACCAGCCCGCCGGACAACGCGCCGCGCCAGCCGGTGCCGAACGGATCGACGTGCGCGGCGACGGCGACGACGCCCGCGCCGAGACCCGCCAGCACGCTGGCGTTCGTCACGCGTCTCATCCGGAAATCGCCGGCGGCCACCGTCGCCGCCCACGCCAGAAAGAACGCGACCGCAAATGAGCGCGTCATGAATAGCGGCGGATTACCGGTCGCCCGTTAATCCGACCGGCGTTAATCGACGATTCACCTGACCGCAGCAGCGGTATTCGTCAGCTTCGTGCCGATATCGGTAAATATGTCGGTGAGCCCGGTACCGAATGCGGTAAAAGCGCCTATGATAAGCACCGCAATCAGACCGGCAATCAGCCCGTATTCGATCGCGGTAACGCCGTCTTCTTCTTTAATGAAGCGCGTAAACAGGTTCTTCATGATTTCCCCGTGCCCAGCATCTAAAGGAGGCTGCGTGGATGCCCGCAACGGGCCGCTGTGCGGGCCTTGAGCCTCCGGCCGCCGGCGGACGCCGATTACTTTTAGTTGTCCATGCATCCTGCGCGTCGGTGCGCGCGATCCTCTTTATAGCGCATTTTTTCGGACAGAAGTAAGCAGGCGTTGCATATTGGCCATCGGCGCGGCGCGCAAACGTTTTTATCAGGAATAACCCGAATCGCTGCAGGTGAAACTGACGGTATCATTCCCGAAAATCACGCCGTTAGACGCATAAAAGGACAGGTGTCGGGAGGCAGTCGCATGATCCGTCGCGCAACGGGGCCGGCCGGACCGGATCGATCCGGCAGGTACCGGATGGCCCGTTCGCGGCAATCGGGATCGGTCGTGGTAATGGCGGCGATTTTTCTCGCGCTGGTCGGCGTGGTCGCGCTCGGCTCCATCGATATCGGCTATTTTTTTTCGATCAAGCGTCAGTTGCGCTCGGCGGCCGACCTGGCCGCGCTGAGCGCCGTGCAGAAAGTCGCCGTCGATTCGACGTGCGCGGCCGCCACGACGACCGCGCAGGCGGTGATCGCCGACGCCGCCGCGACCAACGGCTTCCCGCCGCCGAGCGGTCAGCAGATCACGTGCGGGTTATGGACGCCGGCCGCGACCACCGGCGGCACCTTCACGGCCGCCGCCGACCTGCCCGCCGGCACGCCGCCGAATGCGGTCCGCGTGGCGCTCGACGAGCCGATCTCCGGCTTCTTCTCGACCGACATGCCGACTGTCTCCGCGTCCGCGACGGCCCGCGGACCGACCGACAGCTTTTCGCTGACGACGACGCTCGCGAGCCTGAACGGCGGCGTCCTCAATGCATTGCTCGGCACGCTGATTCCGGGCGCGAACCTGAGCGCGTCGGTCGCCGATTACCGGAATCTGGCCGGCATCGACCTGAACCTCGCGGGCATTCTTGCCGAGGCGGGCGTCGGCGGAACGACGGCGGTCGCGGACGCGGACCTGTCGCTCGGCGCGCTGGCCCGCGCCGAAGCCGCGGTGGCGACACAGCAGCGATTGGCGGACGCGCAGATCGCGGCGGTCGACGACATCCTCGCGGTGATCGCGAAGGTCAGCGGACCGTCGGTGTCCGTCGCGCAGCTGGTGTCGGTCGCCACCGCCGGCACGAACGCGGCCGCCGACGCGACGGTCAACGCGCTGGACCTGCTGACGACGGCGCTGCAAATCGCGAACGGCAAGCAGTTCGCGGCGACGACGATCGGCGTCGATCTGACCGACACGCCGTTGTCCGGCCTCGCGCAGGTCAAGGCAACCGTCAGCGCGTCGCTGCTGTCGCCGCCGTCCTATGCGAGCGGGCCGCCCGGCAAGATCGGCGGCAAGTATCTGACCTCGGCCAATGCCGCCGAGGGCACCGTGTTTGTCGATACGTCGATCAAGCTGCTGAACAATCCGGTTTCGGGTAGTTCGGTCGCGTCGATCGATTTGCCCATCACGCTGTACGTCGCGCCCGCGTCGGCGGGACTCGATTCGCTCCGTTGCGCATCGTCCGGCGGCATCGTCGACAAGAAGGCGCACATCACCGCGATGACGCGGTATCTGTCGGCATACGTCGGCGGGTCCGGCGAGGCCAGTTATTCGGTCAGCAACGGCAGTTGGGCATCGACGGGGACGCCCGCGAACATTCCGCTGGTCAAGGTCGATCTGCTGGGCCTCGGTCTTGTCGAGATCGGCATCGTCGGCGGTCAATCGCTGAGCGTGCCGGGAAACGATGCGACGGGGTCGACCTATCCGGTCACGTTCGACGCCGGCACGAGCACGCAGACCGTGCCGTCGTCGGGGGCCGATCTGTTTGCGGCGAGCATCGCGCCGTCGATCATGAACAGCGGACTGTACGCGTCGGTGACGGCGCTCGGCATCACGCTGCCGCAGCTCACGCTTCCGCAGCCGTTGGGCGGTCTCGTCGTGTCGGTTTTGCTTGCGCCGATCCTGTCGGTCGTCGACAGCACGATCCAGCAGGTCGCCGCGCTGCTCGGCCTGAGTCTCGGCACCGCGACGATCACCAACCCGCAGGCTGCGATCGAATGCGGACCGACGCTGGTGCAATGACGGTGGCGTGATGCGCGGGCCGTCTTGCCGGCATCGTTCGCGCGGCCGTTAACGACCGCCGGGGAGCCCGTCGTCGAGTTGCCGCCGCAGTTGCTGCACCTGCCGGCCGGTATCGCGTAGCTGCGTCTGCGCGGCGTGACGCTGCGCCAGCAGCGTCGTCAGCGCGGTGCGGGTTTGCTGCCGGTCGCCGGCGGCGATCCGCGACTGCGCGTTCGCGACGACGAGGTCGGCGCGCAGACGGCTCGCGCGGTCCTGCAGTTCCGCGATCCTGCGGTTCGTCGCGGCGGTCTGCGCTTCCAGTTGCACGCGCTCGATTTCGAGGTCGGACAGGTCCCACGTTTTGCGCACGAATGCCTGATAGGTCGTGCCGGCGCGGCGCGGGTCATGCGTACGGACCACGCGCCAGAACGTCTTGTGCTGGAACAGCGCGACCCAGTACTCCATTTCGACCGGATCGAACAGCAGGCTCGCACCGAAGCTGCCATTGTAGGTAGTGCGAAGCTCCGTCAGCGCCGCCTCGCGTATCAGTTGCTGTAGTTCGGCGACGTCGCCGCCGTCGGCGACGGGCGCCGTGGTCGCCGCCGCGTCGGCCTGCGCCGGCGGCTGGACGGACGGCGTTTGAGCGAACGCACTGCCCGCGTAGAACAGCAGCACGATCGCCGCTCCCCGAAACATCACCCCGTGATTCATGACAGTTTTTCCCGTCTGTGATTCGCGCTCGACGGCGCTTGCGCCATCCGGGCGTCCCGGTGGCGGCGCTGAGGGTACCATAGCTGGCCCGCTTCGGCCCGTGCGCGAAGCACTTTTCATGCATGCGGAAAGCGGGAAAGGTTGATATCTCGCACGCGGCCGAGCACGACAGAACCGCGCGGCGGGGCAGCGCGCATCGGTTGTTGAGTGAATCAGGAAAACGGAATGGCCCGGTCGCGTGGCGCGGAGCGACGCATGGTCAGGAATATCGGCAGCAGCCAGGGTAACGGCGCGAAGTCCGCACGTCGATCGCGACGTGCAGGCCGGTCACGAGAAACAGGCGTTGCCCGTGCTCGAAAAAACGCCGCTTGCATGCGTCAAGCGGCGTTGCTGCGCGAACGCATGTAACGAACCTGCGTAGATCAGTTCGGTGAGCCAATCGACCAGCGCAGCTGACCGGATGTGACACGCGCTCAGCGCATTGCGTCGCAAAGCATGACCACCCGCCGCGAGCGCGTCGCGGCTCAGGTCCGCCGGCTTCGGTCGCTCACGCGTGTTCCCACAGCTTGCGCTCGGCCCCGTCGCCGTCGATCAACATTTCGGCGTACGCGACCGACGCGCGTCGGGCGTCGCCGGTACTCACGAACGGACGCTTGCCCGGCACGCGGAACACCTGGCTGCGCGGAATGCCCATCACGGAGTCGGATTCGCTGATACGAATCGATGCATCGAATCCCTCCTCGTAGTTGTGACCAAATCCGGTCAGCGTCGCGCGATGCGGATAGACGAGCAGCGAAATGTCGAGGCCGCGATAGTGGCGAATGGTTGTCATCAGGTGACTCCTTGTGGCCGCGTATGCGGCCGATTCTGATCGTTGTTCGAGTTGGCCGAGGCGTTGTCGGAACGCCTCGCGAGCCGCGCCAACGAAGGAAGGCGGCCCGGACCGGGTTTCCAGGCGGGAAACGCGGCACATGGCAAGACGGTGATTTAAGCGGCTTTGCGCCGCCCCTGCGTGCGTCGTGCTTCACGTCGGCAAGCAGGGGTCGCTGTCGGTGAGAGGTTTTGAAGAGGTCGCCGCGTGCTGCGGCGAAGGATCGAGGCGCGCATCGCCGTCGCCAGGTCGTACGAAAGAACCGTGACAGTGCGGGAAAAGGGGGCCGCGCCGGCAACCTCACGATTCAACATACGCGGGAGGCCACCCGCGGTCAATCGAATTCTGGTAACAGTCGCACCGTCGCCCTGCGCTCATCGTTCCAAGGTATAGTGAGCCGTCCCCTGTGGAGTGACCAACATGTCGACACACCCGTTTCTTGTCTACAAGGGGTACGAACTTCATCCCCTCGTATTCGTCCGCGCATTCCATCGCTTCGACGGACATTCCCGTTACGCCGAAGGTTACGACATCGCGGTACGCATCTGTCGTCCGGGCGCGATCGCGACGTCCACCGCCAGCCGTGTGTTCAGGCTGGACCGGCCGACTGCGTTCGGCGACTTCGGCACGGCAAGACGTGCGGCCGGACAGCAGGGCAAAGACATCGTCGACGGCAAGGTGAGCGGCGCCTCGGTTCTCGACATGTGAACGGCCGGCGGTGTGGCGGGCGTAGCGGACGCGGGCTGCTTTGCGCCCTGTGCGTGACCGACCGGGAAAACAGCCGCACGCATCGACGCAGCCGGCGTACAGGTCCACGCTGCCGTTCCGCGCGCCCGCGTCGACGCCGCCGCTCCGCGACGCCGCCTAAGCCCGTTCGGCTATGATCGTCGACGACAATACCCGTCGCTCGACGACTCTCCGACCGTTATTCGCTGCAATCCGTGATTCACACGCTCTCGACACCCGTTTCGTCCGAACTTGACATCCGCAAGAGCCGTTTCATCGCGCACGCGATGCCGGTCGCCGATCGCGACGCCGCAATGGCCGAACTGCGCCGGCTGCGCGACGCGCATCCGGGCGCGACCCACGTGTGCTGGGCGCTGCTCGCGGGCGGCCAGTCCGGCATGTCCGACGACGGCGAACCGTCCGGCACCGCGGGCCGGCCGATACTCGAAGTGCTGCGCCATCACGATCTCGACGGCGTACTCGCGGCCGTGGTCCGCTATTACGGCGGCGTGAAACTCGGCGCGGGCGGACTCGTGCGCGCGTACACCGACGCGATCGCGAGCGCACTGCTGAACGCGACGCTCGTCGAGCGCATCGCGCAGTCGAAGCTGACGATCGAGATCGGCTACCCGGACGAAGCGCGCGTGCGCCACTGGATCGAGCAGGCAGGCTATGCGCTCGCGGACAGCCGTTATGCGATGACAGTGCGTCTGACGATCGGCCTGCCGTCCACCGCGGTGGACGCCGCTCGCGATGCGCTGCGCGATCTCACGCAGGGACGCGCAGGATTCCCGAAGAACGACTGACACGCGCGGGGCATCTCGTCCCCGCGCGCGACGGCAACGCTCAGCTTGCCGAAATAATGACCTTCAGCGCCTGCGAACGCGCGGCATCGCCGAACGTCGCATATGCGTCGGCGATCTGGTCGAGCGTGAAGCGGTGCGTGACCAGCTTGCCCGGCTCCAGCCGCTTCGACTCGACGGTTTGCAGCAGCATCGGCGTCGTGTAGGTGTCGACGAGACCGGTCGTCAGCGTGACGTTGTGCGACCACAGTCGTTCGAGATGCAAATCGACCTTCGTGCCGTGCACGCCGACGTTCGCGATCGTGCCGCCCGCACCGACGATCGCCTCGCAGATCGCGAACGTCGCCGGCACGCCGACTGCCTCGATCGACACGTCGACGCCGCGATGGCCGGTAAGCGCCATCACGCGCTCGACCGCGTCGCCGCCGCTGCTGTTGACCGTGTCGGTCGCGCCGAACTGCTTCGCGACCGCGAGCCGGTTGTCGTCGAGATCGACGACGACGATGCGCGCCGGCGCATAGAACTGCGCGGTCATCAACGCGGCGAGACCGACCGGCCCCGCGCCGACGATCGCGACCGTCTGCCCCGGCTTCACCTTGCCGTTCAGCACGCCGCATTCGAAGCCGGTCGGCAGGATGTCGGACAGCATTACCAGCGCTTCTTCGTCCGCGCCTTTCGGCAGGTGGTAGAGGCTCGTGTCCGCGTGCGGAATGCGGACTTTCTCGGCCTGCGTGCCGTCGATCAGGTGGCCGAGAATCCAGCCGCCCGTCGTGCAGTGCGAATACATCTGCCGGCGGCAATACTCGCATTTGCCGCACGAACTGATGCACGAGATCAGCACCGGGTCGCCCGGCTTGAAGTTCGCGACGCCGTCGCCGACCGACTCGACGATGCCGACGCCTTCGTGCCCGAGCGTGGTGCCGGGCGTCACTTCGGGCACGTCGCCCTTGAGGATGTGCAGGTCGGTGCCGCAGATCGTGGTCTTCGTGATACGCACGATCGCATCGGACGGCTTGTCGATCTTCGGCTCGGGTTTGTCTTCGAGTGCCTTCTGGCCCGGACCGCGGAATACCAGCGCTTTCATCTGTGCCTCCATGATCGTGACGTGACGGAATCGAATAAGCCGCCGTTTTCGCGGCGGGTTCGACGGGGCTCGCGTGCCGCGATCGAGAATAGCATCCTGGTCTCTCGCCGCCGCTGCACAAAGGTCGCAGCGCGTCGCGCGCTCGTCGGACAAAAAATCAGACGAATACCGGGCGAAAAAAAACCGCCGATACGATCGGCGGCGAAGGGACGTGATTCGACGAGGAGGAACACGCGATGATGCGCGTCCGATATGACCGTAGCGTTAAACGCGCGGCGCGGCCGCGCGTCAATGTACCGGCTGCCCGTCGCGGGTCACCTTCACCGCGCTTTGCGTCACGTAGCTCGCACGCACTGACTGGCCGACGCGCAGCGGTTCGAGCGCCACGTTCGGCGGCACGTCCACCACGACCGTCTCGGTCGGTCCGCGCAGCGTGAGCCGGCGGTGCGCGCGATCGATCTTGCGGATCGTCGCGGTCACCTCGACGCGGTGCGTCGTCGACGTGACGCCGCCGGTCGCGGGCGCGGTCTTCGTCGTCTCGACGCGCGAGCGGATACCGTCCGGCCCGGCGCGGTCGACGCGCAGCAGCAGCGCATGGCGGTACACGACGTCGACCTGATCGCCGGGCGCGAGCTTGCTCACGTCGGCAACTTCGGGCTCGACCTCGAACGTGAAACGCGTGCCGCGCTCGCCGCTCAACGTCACGCGGTTGCTCGCCGGATCGACGCTGACGACGTGCCCGCGCGTCTCGAACACGCTCGAACCGAGCAGCGCGCCGGGCTCGCTGGCGGTCGCGTCGTCGGCGGCGGTGGTGGCGTCCGCTGCGGTCGCCGCGCGAACCGGCATCGCCGTGACGAGCGATGCGATGCACGCGGCGGTCGCGAACCGCATCGAGGCCGTGGCGCGCGACGAAGTCGGGAAGTGACGCTCACGCATGGCAGGACTCCTGTCGACGTTTTTCCGTGGCATCGGCCGCAACGGAATGGAGCGAGATGGAGCGAAACGAAGCGGCGAAAGTCGGCTCATTGTCCGCGCAATCGGCAAAACGCGTCGCGCGAATGGCCGGCCGCGCGACCGCCATACGATAACGATGCGCGTGCGCGTGTCCGTCGAGTCGCGCCTCGGCCATTTAAAAAGCATTAAATGACCGCGACGCGGCCAATGCGGCGCGCGAATCGCCGGATCAATACATCCAGAATACCGATCGCTTCCGGATCGATTATGCTGTGTCGAAAGCGGATCAATAACCGGCAGGCGGCGGCGAGATGGATTGCTAACGTCCGCTGAACGCAGGCGGCGAACGGTCTCGCGCCCGGACGGCGAACCGCGAACGGGCCGGCAAAGCGCTCCGCAGGACTGACGAATGAGTCGCGGAGATAATGCCGGGCATTAGTTCACGATAATCGCCAGGTCAAGCAGACTTTTTTTCGGGTAACGATACACATTCCATACCAAACGATTTACTAATATTCGCTGCGGACGCAAGTCCGCGGTTTTTCCGGCCGCGGGAGCGCCGGCGGGCAGGCCAGGCCGCGCGCACAACGATGGCTGACAGGGGCGGCGTATTCTCGATGCCGCATGATGGGAACCTTTCGTCGACGAGTGATCACATGCTTACCCGAACCGAGGATTTGCCGAGCGTCGCGAGAAGAATGGCCGCGGGCCAGATGCTCATGGACGGCGCCACGATCAACGCGGTAGCCGATTCGCTGCATCTTTCGGCGCAGACCGTGCGCCGCTACAAGTCGATCGTCGAGGACGGCGGGCTCGCCGCGCTCAAGCAGATGAGCGTCGGCGGCCGGCCGTCGGTGCTGAACCGCGACGCGCTCGAATGGATCGCGCTCGCGTTGCACGGCTCCGCGCGCGCACACGGCTTTCCGAGCGACGCGTGGACCAACAGCCGCGTGCGCGAACTGATCAGCCGGCAGTTCGGCGTCCACTATTCGCGCGTCTATACGTGGCAGATCGTGTCGAACCTCGGTCTCGGTCACCGGCTGTCGAAGTCGGCGCGCTAAGGCTCCGGCATCACCGGATGCGCCGGCACGCGCCAGCCGAAGCGCTACATCGGCGCACCGTGCGGCGCGCGCGGCCGCGGCGGCGCGGCGTCGTCGTCCGTCAGCACGCGCGCCCTCACCTGGTCGCGGCCGTTCGCCTTTGCTTCGTATAGCTGACGGTCCGCCGCGGCGACGAGCTTCGCGGCGCTGCCGCCGCACGGCGGCTCGCAACTCGCGCAGCCGATGCTGACCGTCACGCGGCCGGCCGGCGTTTCCGGGTGCTCGACGTTCAGTTCCGCCACCCGCCGGCGGATCTTTTTCGCTATCTGCGTCGCGCCGTGCGTCGACGTCTGCGGCAGGATCACGACGAACTCCTCGCCGCCGTAGCGCGCGACGATGTCGGTCGCGCGCCGCGTCGCCGACGTGAGCTGCTCCGCGACGAGACACAGCACGTCGTCGCCGGCCGCGTGGCCGTAGGTGTCGTTGAAGCGCTTGAAGTGATCGATGTCGATGAACAGCACGGACAGCGGCGTGCGCGCGCGCACCGCCTGCTGCCATTCCGACGCGAGCCGGCGGTCCAGCGCGCGGCGGTTCGCGAGGCCCGTCAGCGGGTCGGTGACCGCGAGGCGCATCAGCTTCGCCTCGGCCACCACCTTGTCGCGCAGCGCGAACGCGAACAGCCACGACAACGCCACGCACGCGCCGCCGAGCACCACCGTCAGCGCGATCGCGAAGCGGCTGCGGCTGCGCCATTCGGCGAGCACGTCGTCGACGGCCGGCGCAACCACGACGAGCAGCGGCGCGTTGTCCAGATGCGTGTACGTGTACATCCGCGCGACGCCGTCGAGCCGCGTGACCATCATGAACGTGCCCGACCTGGCCTCGCGGATCCGTTGCAGGCTCGGCACGTCCGAATAATCGGCGGCGATGCCGCGCGGCAACGCCGGCCTGCTCGCGAGCAGGATGCCGTCGCGCAGAAAGATCGCGACGGTGCCGCGCGGTCCGACGTCGACGCGGTCGACGAGATGCTGGAAATAGTCGAGCCGCACCGCGAGCAGCGCGACGCCGTCGAAGCGGCCGTCCGGCGCGTCGATGCGCCGTGTCAGACCGACCGTCAACAGACCGTGGCGCGCCATCGAGCGGAACGGCTTCGACACATAGAGCCGCGCGTGCGGATCGTGCTGCTGCGCGGTGAAATAGTCGCGGCGCGCGAACGACAGCGCGAGGTTCTCAGGCATCGGCTGCGCCGCCTTCACATGGCCGGTCGCGTCGAGCACGTAGGCGCCGCCGATGTAGGTCGCGGTAGTCGCGCCGTCGAACAGCACGCTCTGGCGCAGCCGCGCGGGCAGCGTCCACGTGTCCGCGCTCTCGGCGCCGGCGACGATCGCCTGTAGCGACAGGTCGTCGATCTCGATGTTGCGCGACAGGTCGCCGGCGATCATCTGGACCACGTTGCGCGAGTGTTCGGCCGCATGGCGCAGATCCTCGGCGCGTCCCGCATAAAGCGACTGGAACGTGAGCCCGGCCATCACGCTTGCGGCGAGCGTGCCGGTGAAGCCCGCCCAGAACGGGTGGCGGCCGACCAGCCGTGCGCCTTCCATCCCTTTGGCCGCCAGCCATCGGCGCGAACGCAGGCGCAACGACAGTACCCGTCTTCTCACGTGGACGCTCCCGGTATCCGGCTCGCGGCGCTCTGCGCCGGCTGCCGCGCCGGCGCTGCGCGTCGCGCCTGTGGGGTCCGGCGCGTCGGCGCGCGCGGCCGCCATCGCAGGCGAGCGCCGCGCAATTTGCGTGCCGCTGCGGGCGGCCGCGCCGCGAACCCGTCATCAATTATTGGACATGGCCGCCCTCCAGCATCGAAAGCTGCTCTGTCCACGGAGTATGCAGACGATGCCGGATCTTTCGTATTCGTCTGAGCCCCAGGTCGCCCCGTCGAAGGCCCGCAACGCGAGTCTGTTCGTATTCCTGCTGGTCGTCGCGGCGGGTCTGGTCCGACGGCTGGAATTTCCTCGGCATGCTGACGTCGACCGGCGCGGTCGCGTTCGGCATCCTGCAACCGAGCCGGCCGGGCGCGAGCCGCCGCCCGTCTGGATCCGCGCGCTGCTGATCCCCGCCTGCACCGGCGTGTCGTTCGCGCACGGCTCGAACGACGGCCAGAAGGGCATGGGCCTCATCATGCTGATCCTGATCGGCACGGTGCCGACCGCGGACGCGCTGAACCGCGCGGTGACGCCCGGCCGGACCCAGACCTTCGTCGCGGTCGCACAGCAGGCGGCGCACGCGCTCGACGGCTACACGAACGGCGTCGCGGCGCCCGCGAACCCGCGCGGCGAAGTCGAGCGCTTCATCGGCAGCCGCCGGTCGACGCCGCAGACGGTGCCCACGTTGCAGGCGCTGACGACCCGCATCGGCGACGCGGTCGCCGCTTCGGCTCGCTCGCGAACGTGCCGCAGCGCAGCGTCGACAACCTGCGCAACGACATGTACGTCGCGTCCGGGGCGATCCGGCTGATGGAGACGGCAAAGCAGCCGGCGTTCTCGCCGCCGGCGGCCGGCGCGATCTCGAACTTCCGTACGCAGATCGACGACGCGGCCCGATTCATTCCAACCTGGGTGAAGGTGGCGCTCGCGCTGGCGCTCGGCAGATGGTCGGCTGGAAGCGGATCGTCGTGACGGTCGGCGAGAAGATCGGCAATCAGCATCTGGGCTACGGCCAGCGCGCGTCCGCCGAACGGCACGATGGCCGCGAACGGCTCCGGCCTGCAATGGGGCACGGTGCGCAGCCTCGCGCTCGCGTGGGTGCTGACGCTGCCCGCGTCGATCGCGCTGGCCGGCGGGCTCTACCGGGTGTTCGGCCGCGCGTTCCAGGCGGCGGCCGGCCAGGCCCGGCGCCGGGCCGCTGCGCCGGCGTCGGCGCGGGTTCCCGGCTCCGCCGGTCAGTACTTCTCGGGAACGATCATTTGCTGCGGCACCGGGTGACGGATGTAATCCGGATGGTGGACGCGCTCCGGCAGCGTGATCGCCGGATGCTCGATCTCGTGATACGGCACCTGCGACAGCAGGTGGCTGATGCAGTTCAGCCGCGCGCGCTTCTTGTCGACGCCCTGCACGACCCACCATGGCGCCTCGGGAATGTGCGAGCGCTGCAACATCACTTCCTTCGCCTGCGTGTACGCCTCCCAGCGGCGGCGGCTTTCGAGATCCATCGGCGACAGCTTCCACTGCTTGAGCGGATCCTCGATGCGGCTCTGGAAGCGGACTTCCTGCTCCTCGTCGGTGATCGAGAACCAGTACTTCAGGATCTGCACGCCGCTTCGGACCAGCATCTTTTCGAACTCGGGCACCGAGCGGAAGAACTCCTCGTATTCGTCGTCGGTGCAGAAATTCATCACGCGCTCGACGCCCGCGCGGTTGTACCAGCTACGGTCGAACAGCACCATCTCGCCGCCGGCCGGCAGATGCGTGACGTAGCGCTGGAAATACCACTGCGTGCGCTCGCGGTTGTTCGGCGCGGGCAGCGCGGCGACCCGGCACATGCGCGGATTCAGCCGCTGCGTGATGCGCTTGATCACGCCGCCCTTGCCCGCCGCGTCGCGGCCCTCGAAGATCACCACCAGCCGGTGGCCGGTATTGATGATCCAGTCCTGCATTTTCACCAGTTCGCCCTGCAGGCGGATCAGTTCGCGAAAGTACAGACGGCGCAGGTCGCGCGCCTCGTCGGTGAGTTCGAGGCCGCCGGCATCGTGCAGACGATCGTCGACCTCCATTTCGAGTTCCTCGTCGTATGCATCGATCAGTTCCTCGTCGAGGCGGCGACGGCGCCGCAGGTCCGCTGACAGGTCGCGGTCGGACTCGTTCATTGCAGTGCTCTCCTGTTGCCAAAAGCGATGAAGGATGCCGGCGCCGACGCCGGCTTTGCCGCACTATCGGTCAGGCCGGTGTCACGGTTATTTCAGACTGCGCGGCGCGCGCCGGTTCGGCGGACATGCGCGTCAGCGCAGCGGCCTCGCGAAGCTCAGTTCGTGGCCGTCCGGATCGCGTACGTGGAAATAGCGCTCGCCCCAGCGGGCATCCGTCGGCGCGAATTCCGGCGCGACGCCGAGCGCCAGCAGCCGGGCATGGAACGCATCGACGTCGGACACGTACAGGATCACGCGGCCCCAGCCGCCGAACGCGCCCGCCGGCCGGTCCGGCGCTTCGAGCAGGTTCAGATACGACGGCTGCGCGCCGCCGCCGAGTACGTACGACACGAAGCCGGGCACCTCGGCGCCCGGCCGGCGGACGAAGCCGAGCGCCTCGTAGAAGCGCATCGACCGTCGAATGTCGCTGACGGTCAGCGTCACCGCGCTCAGCGAGTCGATCGCCACGCTGGGTGGGTCCATCGGGTGTCTCCTTCGGGCTCCGGTTCGCCGGCCGTCGGCGGACGGCCGGCTCGCCGACGGCGCCGGCCGCCGTTTCCTACGACTTTAGCAGCGTTTCGGACCGCCGCGCACGGCGCCGCGGCGCCCGCGGACTGCGACGATTGCGCCGCGCAGGTTGCCGCCGTCGCGATTTTCGCTGCGCTACCATCGAACCGACTCTGCATTCCTCCGTCGACCGCCCGACCATCCCGCGACCCTCGTCATGCACGCGCACACGCCTCGTTCGTCCCGTTCCCGCGCCGGTCGCCATGCCACGCGGCGGGCGATCGTGGCGTCCGCCCACAGCGCATGATGAGCCGCCGTCCGTTCGCCGCATCGGCGCGCCGGCGACGGGCGGCGCGGTTGCCGGCGCGGTTGTCCGCGTCGCTGTTCGCGTCGCTGCTCGCGCTCGCCGGCTGCACGTCGCTCGCGCCGTCGTATCAGCCGCCGGCGCTGCCGGTGCCCGGCACGTTCCCGGGCGCGACCGGCAACACGGGCAACGCCGGCCCCACGGCGGCCGAAGTCGGCTGGCAGGATTATTTCGCCGACCCCGAACTGCGCCGCCTGATCGCCACCGCGCTCGCGAACAACCGCGATCTGCGCCTCGCGATGCAACGCGTCGAGGAAGCGCGCGCGCTGTACGGCATCCGCCGCGCGGACCAGTTCCCGACGCTCGGCGTCGAGGCCGATCTCGCGCGCCAGCGCGTGCCGGCCGACCTGTCCGGCGTCGGCCGCGCGCTGACCGCGAGCCAGTACACGGTCGGCGTCGGCATCGCGACGTGGGAACTCGACTTCTGGGGCCGCGTCGCGAACCTGCGCGAAGCGGCGCTGCAAAACTACCTCGCGTCGGACGACGCGCGCGACGCGGTGCAACTGACGCTGATCGAACAGGTCGCCGACACCTATCTGATGCTGCGCGAACTGGACGAGCGCCTCGCGCTCGCGCGCGAGACGATCGCGAGCCGCGAACAGTCGTACCGGATCTTCACGCGCCGCTACCGGATCGGCGCGATCTCGAAGCTCGACCTCACGCAGGTCGAGACGTTGTGGCGCCAGGCGCTCGCGCTCGGCACCGAACTGCAACAGGCGCGCGAACAGCAGGCGAACGCGCTGCAACTGCTGGCCGGCGCGCCGGTCGACGTGCCGCCGGCCGCCGCCCGCCTCGACGACGACGCGGTGATGCGCGATCTGCCCGCCGGCCTGCCGTCCGACCTGCTGACGAACCGCCCCGACATCGTCGCGGCCGAATACCGGCTGCGCGCGGCGAACGCGAACATCGGCGCCGCGCGCGCGGAATTCTTCCCGCGCATCACGCTGACCGGCGCGTTCGGCACCGCGAGCACGCAGTTGTCGAACCTGTTCAGCGGCCCGAGCCGCATGTGGAACTTCGGGCCCGGCGTGTCGCTGCCGATCTTCGACATGGGGCGGCGCAGCGCGAACCTCGAAGCGGCGAGGTCGCAGCGCGACCAGGCGGTGACGTCGTACGAACGCGCGATCCAGTCGGCGTTCCGCGACGTCGCCGACGCGCTCGCCGCGCGCCAGTGGCTCGCCGGCCAGGTCGACGTGCTGCGCGCGACCGTCGCCGCGCAGTCCGAACGCGCGCGGCTCGCGCGGCTTCGCTACGACCACGGCGCGTCGCCGTTCCTCGAAGTGCTCGACGCGCAGCGCGACCTGCTCGCCGCGCAGCAGCAGCTCGTGCAGACTCGCCGCGCGCTGCTGTCGAGCCGGGTCGCGCTGTACGCGGCGCTCGGCGGCGGCGGCTTCGCTTCCTCATCCGATGCGAACGCGCCCGCCGGCGCGCGTCGTCCCTGACGGAGATTCCCGCCATGCCGCTTTCCGCGCGCAAGCTGATTCCCGCTGCGATCGTGCTCGCCGTCGTCGTCGCCGGCTACGCCGGCTGGCGTCTGATCGCGGACCGCGGCCTCGGCGACGACTTCGTGAGCGGCAACGGCCGCATCGAGGCGACCGAGTTCGACATCGCGACCCGCCTGCCCGGCCGCGTGCTCGACGTGCTGGTGCAGGAGGGCGACTTCGTGTCCGCCGGCCAGGTACTCGCGAACATGCAGATCGACACGTTGCAGGCACAGCGCAACGAAGCGCTCGCGCAGCAGCAGCAGGCGGTCAACAACGAAGCGAGCCTGAAGGCGCAGATCGCGCTGCGCGAAAGCGACCGCCAGGCGGCCGAAGCGGTCGTGCTTCAACGCGAGGCGGAACTCGACGCGGCGAAGCGCCGGCTCGCGCGCTCGGAGACGTTGTCGAAGGAAGGCGCATCGTCGATGCAGGAACTCGACGACGACCGCGCGCGCGCGAAAAGCGCGCAGGCCGCGGTCGCCGCGGCGAAGGCGCAGGTCACCGCCGCCGCGGCCGCCGTGACGGCCGCGCGCGCGCAGCAGACCGGCGCGCTGTCGGCGGTCGCGGCCGCGAAGGCGACCGTCGAGCGCATCGACGCGGACATCAACGACAGCGACCTGAAGGCGCCGCGCGCGGGCCGCGTGCAGTTCCGCGTCGCGCAGCCGGGCGAGGTGCTCGGCGCGGGCGGGCGCGTGCTGAACATGATCGATCTGTCGGACGTGTACATGACGTTCTTCCTGCCGACGCGCGCGGTCGGCCGCGTCGCGATCGGCCAGGACGTCCACGTCGTGCTCGACGCGCTGCCGAACTTCGTGATCCCGGCGCGCGTCACGTTCGTGTCGAGCACCGCGCAGTTCACGCCGAAAACCGTCGAAACCGAAAGCGAGCGCGAGAAGCTGATGTTTCGCGTGCGCGCGCAGATCGATCCCGATCTGCTGCGGCGGCATCTCGAACAGGTGAAGACCGGACTGCCGGGCGTCGCGTGGCTGAAGCTCGACCCGGACGCGCCGTGGCCCGCGCAGTTGCAGGTGCGGGTGCCGTGATGCGCGGCGCGAGCGCCGCCCGCGCGGCCGACGGCGCAACGCCCGCGGTACGCGTCGCCGGCGTCGGCCTGCGCTACGGCAACACCGTCGCACTGCGCGACCTGACCCAGACGATTCCGGCCGGCCTGATGGTCGGGCTGATCGGGCCGGACGGCGTCGGCAAGTCGAGCCTGCTGGCGCTGATCGCGGGCGCGCGTGCGGTGCAGCAGGGCGTCGTCTGGGTGCTCGGCGGCGACATGGCGAACCGGCGACATCGCGACGACGTGTGTCCGCGCATCGCGTACATGCCGCAGGGGCTCGGCAAGAACCTGTACCCGACGCTGTCGGTCGAGGAGAACCTGCAGTTCTTCGGGCGTCTGTTCGGCCACGACGAAGCGGAGCGCCGCCGCCGCATCGACGAACTCACGCACAGCACCGGCCTCGACCCGTTCCTCGCGCGGCCGGCGGGCAAGCTGTCGGGCGGCATGAAGCAGAAGCTCGGCCTGTGCTGCGCGCTGATCCACGATCCCGACCTGCTGATCCTCGACGAGCCGACCACCGGCGTCGATCCGCTCGCGCGTGCGCAGTTCTGGGATCTGATCAACGCGATCCGCGACGAACGCCCGCAGATGAGCGTGATCGTCGCGACCGCGTACATGGACGAGGCGCAGCGCTTCGACTGGCTGATCGCGATGGACGACGGCGCGGTGCTCGCGACCGGCACGCCGGCCGAACTGCTCGCGCGCACCGGCACCGCGACGCTCGAGGAGGCGTTCATCGTGCTGCTGCCGGACGCGAAGAAGCGCGGCCACGAGCCGGTCGTGATCGCGCCGCTCGCCGCCGACGCGAATGCGGAAATCGCGATCGAGGCGCAAGGGCTGACGATGCGCTTCGGCGACTTCGTCGCGGTCGATCACGTGAGCTTCCGGATCCGGCGCGGCGAGATTTTCGGCTTTCTCGGCTCGAACGGCTGCGGCAAGTCGACGACCATGAAGATGCTGACGGGCCTGTTGCCGGCGACCGAAGGCAAGGCCTGGCTGTTCGGCCAGCAGGTCGATCCGCGCGACCTCGACACGCGCCGGCGCGTCGGCTACATGTCGCAGGCGTTCTCGCTGTACGGCGAACTGACGGTGCGGCAGAACCTCGTGCTGCACGCGCGGCTCTTTCATGTGCCGGAGACGCAGATTGCCGCGCGCGTGTTCGAAATGGCGCAGCGCTTCGACCTGAGCGCAACGCTCGACACGCTGCCCGACAGCCTGCCGCTCGGCGTGCGCCAGCGGCTGTCGCTCGCGGTCGCGATGGTGCATCGTCCGGACCTGTTGATCCTCGACGAGCCGACCTCGGGCGTCGATCCGGTCGCACGCGACAATTTCTGGCGCCTGTTGATCGCGCTCGCGCGCGACGACCAGGTGACGATCTTCATCTCGACGCACTTCATGAACGAGGCGCTGCGCTGCGACCGGATCTCGCTGATGCATGCGGGCCGCGTCCTCGTCAGCGACACGCCGGACGCGCTGACGCGGCAGCGCGGCGCCGCGACGCTCGAAGCGGCGTTCATCGCGTATCTGGTCGATGCGGGCGCGGACGGCAAAGCGGCGCAGGCGAAACAGGGCGCGCAATCGCCGCAGGCGGCTGCGTCGGCGCCTTCCACGCCTTCCGCGCCTTCCGCGCCTTCCACGCCTTCCACGAGTTCGACGCCCGCGACCCGGAACAGCGCATCGCCGCCCGCCCCGGCATCACCGCCTCCGCCCACGAGCCACCGCGGCTTCAGCTTCGGCCGCGCGTTCAGCTACATGTGGCGCGAATCGCTCGAACTGCGCCGCGACCCGGTGCGCGCGACGCTCGCGCTCGCCGGCTCGCTGATCCTGCTGTTCGTGATGGGCTTCGGCATCAGCATGGACGTCGAGGATCTGCGCTACGCGGTGTTCGATCTCGACCAGACGAGCCTGTCGCGCGACTACGATCTGAACCTGTCCGGCTCGCGCTATTTCATCGAAGCGCCGCCGATCCGCAACTACGCCGACATGGACCGGCGCCTGCGCAGCGGCGAGCTGTCGCTCGCGATCGAGATCCCGCCCGGCTTCGCGCGCGACGTCGCGCGCGGCACGCCGGTGCGGATCGGCGTGTGGATCGACGGCTCGATGCCGCAGCGCGCGGAGACCGTGCGCGGCTACGTGTCCGGCATGCACGCCGGCTGGCTGCTCGACGAGGCGCGCCGGCGCTTCGGCGCGAGCGTCAGCGCGCCGGTCACCGTGGAGACGCGCTTTCGCTACAACCCGGACGTGCGCAGTCTGCCCGCGATGGTGCCCGCCGTGATTCCGGTATTGCTGCTGATGATGCCGGCGATGCTGACCGCGCTCGCGGTCGTGCGCGAGAAGGAACTCGGCTCGATCATCAACCTGTACGTGACGCCCGTCACGCGCCTCGAATTCCTGCTCGGCAAGCAGGCGCCGTACGTGCTGCTCGCGATGCTGAACTTCCTGCTGATGGTGCTGCTCGCGGTGACCGTATTCGGCGTGCCGATCACCGGCAGCTTCCCGACGCTGTTCGCCGCCGCGATCCTGTACTGCCTGTGCTCGACCGCGATCGGCCTGCTCGCGTCGACGTTCACGAAGAGCCAGATCGCCGCGCTGTTCTTCACGATGATGGGTACGATGGTGCCCGCCGTGCAGTTCTCCGGGATGCTGAATCCGGTGTCGTCGCTCGAAGGCGGCGGCCGCCTGATCGGGCAGATCTATCCGGCCACCTACATGCTGCTGATCAGCCGCGGCGTGTTCAGCAAGGGCCTCGGCTTCGCGGACCTGTACGCGGCGTTCTGGCCGCTCGCGGCCGCGATTCCGGTGATCATCGGCGCGACCGTCGCGCTGCTCAGAAAGCAGGAGCGCTGACGTGCGCCGCCATCTGATGAACGTCTACCGGCTCGGCGTGAAGGAACTGTGGACGCTCGCGCGCGACCCGATGCTGCTGATCCTGATCGTCGTGTCGTTCACGCTGATGATCTACAACCGCGGCTCGTCGATCCCGGAGACGCTGCACAACGCGCCCGTCGCGTACATCGACAACGACGTGTCGCCGCTGTCGTCGCGGATCCTGCAGGCGTTCTTCCCGCCGCACTTTACGCGGCCGGTGCGGGTCACGCCCGCCGAGGCCGACGCCGGCATGGACGCCGGCGAGTTCACGTTCGTGCTCAACATCCCGCCGAACCTGCAGCGCGACGTGCTCGCGGGGCGACCGGCCGTGATCCAGCTGAACGTCGACGCGACGCGGATGAGCCAGGCGTTCACCGGCAGCGGCTACATCCAGCAGATGATCAACGACGAGGTGACCGAATTCGTGAACCGCTACCGCGCGAACACCGAGCCGCCCGTCGACCTCGCGATACGGATGCGCTTCAATCCGAATCTCACCCAGGCGTGGTTCGGCGCGTTGATGGAGGTGGTCAACAACGTGACGATGCTGTCGATCATCCTGACCGGCGCCGCGCTGATCCGCGAGCGCGAGCACGGCACCATCGAGCACCTGCTGGTGATGCCGGTCACGCCGGCCGAGATCATGATCGCGAAGGTGTGGTCGATGGGGCTCGTCGTGCTGATCGCGGCGGGCCTGTCGCTGACCTTCGTCGTGCGCGGGCTGCTGCGGGTGCCGGTCGACGGGTCGGTGACGCTGTTTCTCGTCGGCGCGGCGCTGTACCTGTTCGCGACCACGTCGATGGGGATTTTCCTCGCGACGCTCGCGCGCAGCATGCCGCAGTTCGGCATGCTGCTGGTGCTGGTGATGCTGCCGCTGCAAATGCTGTCGGGCGGCACGACGCCGCGCGAGAGCATGCCGAAGCTCGTGCAGGACCTGATGCTGCTCGCGCCGACCACGCATTTCGTGCAGATCGGCCAGGCGATCCTGTTCCGCGGCGCCGGCATCGACGTGGTGTGGCGGCCGTTCCTGTGGATCGTCGCGATCGGCAGCGTGCTGTTCGCGCTGTCGCTCGCGCGCTTTCGCAAAACCCTCAGCCAGATGGCCTGACAGAACGATTTCGCTCATCTGTCAGGCATTGACCCTTCGTGACGCACGCCGAATGCCGCTATGATCGAAGGTCGCCGGCCCGGCGCACGCGGCCGCATCTAGCGCGTGCGCCGGCCGGCCCCGCACGCGCAGTCACCGGCGCCAAGCCGGGCCCTCCGGAGAGACAACCGAATGACCCTGCCCGTTATCGTCGCGCTGCCGTTTCTCGCCGCCGTGCTGATCGCGTCATGCGGCGCACGCGCCCGCGCGGCGTCGCCGTGGCTCGCGTTCGCCGCGCCGCTCGCCGGCCTCGGCCTGCTGGCGAACGCCCGCGCCGGCATGACGGCGGGCGGCGTACTCGTCTGGCATCGCGCATGGGTGCCGCAACTGGGCCTGTCGCTGAGCCTGCGGCTCGACGGGCTGTCGTTCATGTTCGCGGCGCTGGTGCTCGCGATCGGCCTGCTGGTGTTCGTCTACGCGCGCTACTACCTCGCCGGCAGCGAATCGCTGCCGCGCCTCTATCTGCTGTTGCTGCTGTTCATGGGCTCGATGCTCGGCGTCGTGCTGTCGGAAAACCTGCTGCTGCTCGCGATGTTCTGGGAACTGACGAGCGTCGTGTCGTTCCTGCTGATCGGCTTCTGGCCGTCGCGCGCCGACGCGCGGCGCGGCGCGCGCATGGCGCTGACGATCACCGCGGCCGGCGGCCTCGCGCTGCTGGCCGCGGTGCTGCTCGTCGGCCGCATCTGCGGGAGCCTCGAACTGACCGACGTGCTCGCGCACGCGGGCCGCGTGCAGCGCGACCCGCTGTATCCGGCGCTGCTCGCGCTGGTGTTCGTCGCCGCGTTCACGAAGTCCGCGCAGTTCCCGTTCCAGTTCTGGCTGCCGCACGCGATGTCCGCGCCGACGCCGGTCTCCGCGTACCTGCACTCGGCGACGATGGTGAAGGCCGGCGTGTTCCTGCTCGCGCGGCTCTATCCGGTGCTCGACGGCAGCAACGAGTGGTTCTACACGCTGAGCCTCGTCGGCCTCGCGACGCTGGTCGGCGGCGCGGCGATGGCGCTCGTGCAGCGCGACCTGAAGGGGCTGCTCGCGTACTCGACGATCAGCCACCTCGGCCTCATCACGCTGCTGTTCGGACTCGACACGCAGTTGTCCACCGTCGCCGCGCTGTTCCACACGATCAACCACGCGGTGTTCAAGGCGTCGCTGTTCATGGCGGCCGGCATCATCGACCACGAAACCGGCACGCGCGACCTCGGCCAGTTGCGCGGGCTGCGCCGCTATATGCCGCACACGGCCGTGCTCGCGATCGTCGCATCGCTCGCGATGGCCGGCGTGCCGCTGCTGAACGGCTTTCTGAGCAAGGAGATGTTCTTCGGCGAAACGCTCGCGCAAGGTCTGCTCGGCGACTTCAACTGGACGATTCCGGCGGTCGCGGTGTGCGCGGCCGCGCTGTCGGTCGCGTACTCGCTGCGCTTCGTGTTCGGCGTGTTCTTCGACGGCAGGACGCCGCGCGACCTGCCGCAGTATCCGCCGCACGAGCCCCCGCGCTTCATGAAGCTGCCGGTCGAGGTGCTCGTCGTGCTGTGCCTGCTGATCGGCCTGTTTCCGCAGTGGACGATCGGCGCGCTGCTCGAATCGGCCGCGCGGGCGACGCTCGGCACCGCGCCGCCCGCGTACAGCCTGTCGCTGTGGCACGGCGTGAACGCGCCGCTGACGATGAGCGTCGGCTCGTTCGCCGTCGGCGCGCTGCTATTCTTCTTTCGGCGCGACGCGTTCCGCCGTCATCGCTCGCTGCTGTCCGACATGAACGCGAGCGAGGGCTTCGACGTGTTCGTGCAGCGGCTCGAACGCGCGGCGCGGCCGCTCGTGCGGGCGCTTGAGAACGGCTCGCTGCCGTCGTATCTCGCATGGCTCGTCGCCGCGATGCTCGCGATTCCGGGCGTCGCGCTGCTGGGCCTCGCGCGGCTCGGCGGCACGCTGCCGCCGACGCCGGCCGACCCGCTGACGCTCGCCGGCCTCGCGCTGCTCGCGATGCTCGCGATCGGCGTCGTGATCGCGCGCGCGCATGCGCTCGTCGCGATCGTGCTGCTGAGCGGCTGCGGCCTTCTCGTGACGCTCGCGTTCGCGCGCTTTTCGGCGCCGGACCTCGCGCTCACGCAGATCTGCGTCGAAGTCGTGACGGTGCTGCTGCTCGTGCTCGCGATCTACTTCCTGCCGTTCGTGCAGCGCGCGCCCGATTCGACTCACGCGCGGCTGCGCAACGGCGCGCTCGCGATCGCCGGCGGCGCGCTGCTCGGCGGCGTCGCGTATGCGGTGATGACGCGCGCGCCGCTGCCCGGCATCGCGCCGTACTTCCTCGCGAACGCGCTGTCGGGCAGCGGCGGGACCAACGTCGTGAACGTGATTCTCGTCGACTTCCGCGGCTTCGACACGATGGTGGAAATCTCGGTGCTGGTCGTCGCCGGGCTCGCGGTGAAGGCGCTGCTGCGCGGCCTGCGGATCGACGCGCCGAAAACCGGTCCGCGCGGGCTGCCGTGGTCGTCGCAGTCGCATCCGCTGCTGCTCGCGATCCTCGCGCGGCTGATGCTGCCGCTCACGCTGCTCGTCGCGGTGTTCGTGTTCCTGCGCGGACACAGCCTGCCGGGCGGCGGCTTCGTCGCGGCGCTGATCGCGTCGATCGCGCTGCTGCTGCAATACGTCGCGAGCGGCGTGCTGTGGACCGAATCGCGCATCCGCATCAACTACCGGTCGCTCGCGGGGCTCGGCCTGCTGTGCGCGGCGGCGACCGGGCTCGGCAGCGTCGCGTTCGGCTATCCGTTCCTGACGAGCGCGTTCGGGCATCTGCACGTACCGCTCGTCGGCGACGTCGAACTGAGCACCGCGATGCTGTTCGACCTGGGCGTGTTCGGCGCGGTGCTCGGCACGACGCTGACCATCGTGTCGCACCTCGGCGTGCGCGACAAGGACCTGCAATCGGTGGAGAAAAGCTGATGGAAGCCGCTTACGCCGTGACCGTCGGCGTGCTGTGCGCGTGCGGGCTCTACCTGCTGCTCGCCGCGCGCACGCTGCCGGTGATCTTCGGGATCACGCTGTTCTCGTACGCGATCAACCTGTTTCTGCTCGGCATGGGGCGGCTCACGACCGGCCGTCCGCCGATGGCCGGCGCCGCCGGCGCGGCCGACCCGGTGCCGCAGGCGCTCGTGCTGACCGCGATCGTGATCGGCTTCGCGATGACCGCATTCTGCGTGGTGCTCGCGCTGCGCTCGCTCGCGCAGAACGGCACCGACCACGTGAACGGCAAGGAGACGCGCGTCGAATGAATCACAGTCTGCTCCTTCCGATCCTGATTCCGCTCGTCGCCGCCGCGTCGATGATCGCGCTGCCGGTGCGCGCGCGGCGGCTGCAACACACGATCCATGCGCTCGCGACGCTCGCGCTGCTGCCGGTCGCCGCGGCGCTGTGGCGACGCGCGGCGGGCGGCGAAATCGCGGTCTACGCGCTCGGCCACTGGCCCGCGCCGTTCGGCATCGTGCTGCAACTCGACCGCCTCGGCGCGCTGATGCTCGCGCTGACCGCCGTGCTCGCGTGCTGCTGCATGCTCGCGACGAACGCCGCCGACACGCTGCGCGGCCGTCACTTCCGGCCGCTGTTCCAGTTTCAGTTGATGGGCTTGAACGGCGCGTTCGTCGCCGGCGACCTCTTCAACCTGTTCGTGTTCTTCGAACTGCTGCTGATCGCGTCGTATGCGCTGCTGCTGCACGGCGGCGACCGGCTGCGCGTGCGCAACGGCCTGCATTATCTGGTGCTGAACCTCGCGGGCTCGTCGTTCTTCCTGGTCGCGCTCGGCGTGCTGTACGGCGTGACCGGCACGCTGAACATGGCCGACGCCGGCGTGCGGCTCGCGCAACTCGCGGCGGCGGGCGCCGACACGCTGCCGCTCGCGCGCTTCGCCGGCGCGATGCTGATGCTCGTGTTCGGCCTGAAGGCCGCGCTGTTTCCGATGTCGTTCTGGCTGCCGCAGGCGTATCGCAGCGCGATCGGGCCGGTCGCGGCGCTGTTCGCGATCATGACGAAGGTCGGCGTGTATGCGATGGTGCGCTGCGACGCGCTCGTGTTCGGCGCCGCGAACGGGCTGCTCGGCGGTTTCATGCACGACTGGGCGTGGTGGCTCGCGATCGCGACGATGGTCTTCGGCGCGCTCGGCGCGCTGGCCGTGCAGAGCCTGAAGGCGACGACCGGCTACGTGGTGCTGGTGTCGGTCGGACTGCTGGTCGCGGCGGTGTCGATGCAGACCGCCGCCGCGTGGAGCGCGCTGCTGTATTACCTCGTCAGCACGACGCTGTGCACCGCGGCGCTGTTCGTGCTCGCGGACGTGCTGGAGCCGCAACCGCAGACGCCGGAAGCCGCCGACGAACTCGGGCCGCGCGGCGCGGCGGGGTTCGTTGCGGGGTTTGGGGGGCGGTCGACGGAGGCGGCCGGGCGGGCGGGGTCCGCTGCGGCCGGGGCCGCGGCCGGAGGTTTGGCTTCGGCGTCCTCTGTGGCCGCGGCTGGGACTGGGGCTTCGGCCCTCGATCCGGCTTCGGCTTCCCGTTCGGGTTCCGCTGCGGCTTCGGCTTCGGGCCCGGCTTCGACTTCCATCGCGGATCCGGCCGCGGATCCGGCTTTGGGCTCGATCGCGGAACCGGCGTCGATTCCCGGTCCCGCTTCGGCCGCAACCGCAACGATCCCCCGTCCGGTCGCGGCCGCCGCGCGGCCCGGCGCCGCCGCGAACGCGCCCGCCGCGCCGCAGCGCGTCGCCGTAGCCGGGCGCCCGGTCGTGTCCGCCCACGCAAACGCAACCGCCAGCCCCGGCGACACGCCGCCGTCGCGCGCCGCCGCGCTGCTCTTTCTCGTCGCCGCGCTCGGCGCGATCGGGCTGCCACCGCTGTCCGGCTTTATCGGCAAGGCGATGGTGCTCGCGGCGACGCCGCTGTCGCACGCGGCCGTGCTGTGGCCCATCGTGCTCGCGGCCGGCCTCGTGCTGATCGTCGCGCTGAGCCGCACCGGCACGCGCCTGCTGTGGTCGCTCCCCGCTTCGTACGGCTACGCGCGGCCGGCGGCCGGCGAGCGGATCGCCGCCCGGCCGTCGCAGCGCGCGAAGCTCGCCGCCTGCGCGTTGCTGCTCGCGTGCGTGGTCGCGGCGACGCTCGGCGCCGGCCCGTTCAAGCGCTTTCTGGACGACGCCGCCGCGCAGTTGTCCGACCGCGCCGCGTACGTCGACGCGGTGCTGCACGCACAAAGGTGAGCGCATGACGAAGCTCAAACGCCTGTTTCCGCACCCGTGGCTCACCGTCGTTCTCGCGGTGGTGTGGATGCTGCTCGCGAACGACGTGTCGCCCGGCAACCTGCTGCTCGGCGCCGCGCTCGGCACCGGCATCGCGTTCGCGATCGGCGAGGGGCTGTGGCTCACGCCGGTCCGCTTCGGCCGGCCGCGGCTGCTCGCGCGGCTCGCGGTGCGGGTGCTGGTCGACATCGTCGTCGGCAACGTGCAGGTCGCGCGGCTCGTGCTCGGCCCGCGCGGACGGCTGCGGCCCGCGTTCATCCGGGTGCCGCTCGACAGCACGCACGAAATCGCGTTGACCGCGCTGATCGGCATCGTGTCGCTGACGCCCGGCACGCTGTGCGCGGAACTCTCCGACGACCGCACGCGGCTCCTCGTCCACGTGCTCGACCTCGACGACGAAGCCGCGCTGATCGCACAGATCAAAACCCGTTACGAAGCCCCGCTGATGGAGATTTTTTCATGCTAGCCATCGTGATTCCGGTGTCGTTCGCACTGCTCGGCATCGCATTCCTGCTGACCGTCGTGCGCCTCGTGCGCGGCCCGTCGCTGCCCGACCGCGTGCTCGCGCTCGATACGCTGAACGTGAACGCGATCGCGCTGATCGTCGTCTACGGCATCCAGCTGCGCTCGACGCTGTTCTTCGAAATCGCGCTGCTGATCGCGGTGACGGGCTTCATCGGCACCGTCGCGCTGACGAAGTATCTACAGCGCGGCGACATCATCGAACTGAACTGAACCGGAGCGGACGATGACCCTGAACACGTTCGTCGAAGCGGCCGTCTGCGTATTGCTGTTGACCGGCAGCCTGTTCACGCTGATCGGCGCGATCGGCCTCGCGCGACTGCCGGACTTCTTCATGCGCCTGCACGGCCCGACCAAATCGACGACGCTCGGCGTCGGCGGCGTCGTGCTCGCGTCGGTCGTGTACTTCACGTCGCTGCGCGCGCTGACGAGCCTGCACGAGATCCTGATTCCGGCGTTCCTGTTCCTGACCGCGCCGATCAGCGCGCACATGCTCGCGAAGGCGGGCATCCAGCAGCGCGTGTCGCTCGCGGACGCGACGCGCGGCCAACCGGCGCTGGACGACCACGCCGATGCGGGCGCGCAGCCGCCCGGCGCCGCGCCGCGCGACGCCGAAGAAGCGCGGGACTAACCCGAACACCGAGCCGCGCGACCGGCCGCGGCGCCGACACCGGTAAGAATGCTCTGCATAACTTGCAAAATGCCGTGATCCATCGCCGTCTCGCGCCGGCCGGTCGCCGCCGATGCGCGCGCCGGCGTCGTCGCTGCGCGGCGCCGCAGCCCGCGCGCGGTCTCGTTGCGCGGGCGACGATCTGCGCCGCCGCCCCGTTTGCGGGCCGCCCCGGCACACCGATTGCTGATTGCACGCGTCTTGACCGCGCGTCGCAACCGCAACATCGCAGTCCGGACGAATGAGTCGCGGCCTGGCCGGGCGTCGTCCCGACCGACGTCGAGACCGCGTGAACCGTTTTGGCACGGGCGCCACGCCCGCTATTCGAACGAGGTGGAGAGATGAAGATAACCCGCACGATCGCCGCGTTTGCCGGCGCGGCTGCCCTGCTGACCGCCTGCGGCGGCGGTGGCAGCGACGTCGGCAAGGAACTCGGGTTGCAGAACCCGCTGATTCACTTCGTCCACGCGATGCCCGGCGGCCCGACCGTCGACTTCCTCGTCAACGGTTCCGCGCTGCAAACCGGCATCACGTACAAGCAGGTGACCAACTTCGCGAACATCAACACCGGCGCGACGACCGTCGCGTTCGCGAACACCGGCACGACGACACCGCTCGCGAGCGGCAGCTTCCCGGACGTCGCGAAGGGCCACGAATACACGGTGCTCGCGCTGCCCGCACTGACCGGCGCCGACATCGGCCTCATCGACGACCCGTTCGACAAGGGCCTGCTGTCGAACAGCGCGCGCGTGCGCGGCTTCAACGCGACGGTCAACGCGCAGAACCTCGACATCTATCTGGTGCCGCCCGGCACCGACATTTCGACCGCGTCGCCGACGCTCGCCGGCGTGTCGTTCAAGAACGCGGTGCCGGCGAGCGGCCAGGACTCGGTGTATCTGAGCGGCGGCACCTATGTCGCGGTCGTCACGACGGCCGGCAGCAAGACGCCGATCTTCCAGTCCGCGTCCTTCGATCTGGCAAACAACGCCGACTGGCTGATCACGACGGTGCCGATCGCCGGCACGCTGAGCCAGCTCGCGCCGAACCAGATCCATCTGCTCGTCGCGCAGGGCGGCAACACTTCGCAGCCGGCGCTCGAATTGACGAACGCGCTCACCGGCCAATAGGCGCGACGGGCGAGCGCGCTCAGCCGGCGTCGCCGCGGCCGGCCGAGCGCGCCTTCGCGAGCATGAAATCGATGAACGTCGACGCCGCGCGCGTGTGGTGGCGGTTCGGCATGTACAGCATGTACATGTGCGTGCCGAAGATGCTCAGCCGCCACGCGTCGAGCGCGGTCGTCACGTCGCCGCGGTGGACGTCGTCCTGCACCACGTAGTCCGGCACCACGCCAATGCCGAGGCCCGCGAGAATCGCGTCGCGCAGAAACAGGAAGTTTTCCGAAATGAGCGTCGGCTCCAGCAGCACCTCGTGGCGCTCGCCGTCCCGCCCGTCCGCGCCGTCCGGCCCGTCGCCGCCGTCGCGCAGATACGCGGCGATCCGCAATTGCCGGCCGACCACGGCCGACGTGATGAGCGGCACGCCGCGCAGGTCGTCGAGGCACGCGGGCATCGGGTGCTGCGCCGCATACGCGGCCGACGCGCACGCGACGTAGCGCACCGTCCCCATGTCGCGCGCGACGAGGTTCTGCGGCGGCTCCGACATCACGCGCACCGCAATGTCGACTTCGTCGCGCAGCAGATCCTCGACGCGGTTCTCGAACATCACGTCGAGCACGATCCCCGGATGCTCGCGCTTGAACGCGATCAGCCAGTCCGCCATCACCAGTTGCCCGTAGCCGCTCGGCACCGACAGCCGCACGCGGCCCTGCAGGCTTTGCCCGAGCGTCGCGACGGCTTCGCGCGCGGCGACCAGCGCATTGCGGATCGCGCGGCCGTGCTCGTAGAGCGTGAGCCCCACCTCGGTCGGCTCGACCCGCCGCGTGGTGCGCCGCACCAGTTGCAGCCCGACCGACTTCTCCAGCTGATTCAGGTGATAGCTGACGTTCGCACGGCTCATCTTGAGCCGGCGCGCCGCTTCGCTCAGATTGCCGGCGTCGAGGATCTCGACCAGCAGAGTCAGCGCGTTGACGTCCATCGGAAGGTCGGCGCCACGGCCGTTGTCAAAATCGGCTTGACAGTCTGTCAATCGGCGATGCGATTGTCAATCGACGCTGACCGGACCACAATCGTCCGGACCACCCTCGCCCGTTTCCGGAGACCACCCCATGCCCGCCGACAACGCACCGCCGCCCGTCACGCACGCGCGGCGCGGCCCGGTTCTGCTCGTCACGATCGACCACCCGCCGGTCAACGCGCTCGGCGTCGACGTGCGACGCGCGCTCGCCGCAGCGATCGACGCGGCGCAGGCGGACGACGCGGTGGCCGCCGTGCTGATCGTCGGCGCGGGGCGCAACTTCATCGCCGGCGCGGACATTCGCGAGTTCGGCCAGCCGCCGCAGCCGCCCGCGCTGCCCGACGTGTGCAACCGCATCGAGGCGTCGGGCAAGCCGGTGATCGCGGCGATCCACGGCGCGGCGCTCGGCGGCGGCCTCGAAGTCGCGCTGGCCGCGCACTACCGGCTCGCGGTCGCGGGCGCGAAGCTCGGGCTGCCGGAAGTCCAATTGGGGCTGCTGCCCGGCGCCGGCGGCACGCAGCGCGCGCCGCGGCTGATCGGCGCCGAGGCCGCGCTGGCGCTGATGCTCGGCGGGCGCCCCGTCGGCGCGCAGCAGGCGCTCGCGCTCGGGCTCGTCGATCGCGTCGGCCGCAGCGACGACGTGCTCGCGGAAGGGCTCGCGTACGCGCACGAACTGCTCGCCGCGCAAGCGCCGGTGCGCCGCACGCGCGACGCGCGGCGTCTCGCCGACGACCCCGCGGCCGCGCAAGCCGCGCTCGCCGCCGCCCGTGCAGAGACGACGAAGCGCGCGCGCGGCCTGTACTCGCCGCAGAAGATCGTCGATTGCGTCGAGGCGGCGCTGACCCTGCCGTTCGACGACGGCCTGCGCTTCGAGCGCGCCCGCTTCGTCGACTGTCTGAACAGTCCGCAACGCGCCAGCCTCGTGCATGCGTTCTTCGCGGAGCGCGAGGTGCAGAAGGCGCCCGAAACGAAAGCCGCGCGGCCGCGCGACGTGCGTGTAGTCGGCGTGGTCGGCGGCGGCACGATGGGCGCGGGCATCGCGGTCGCGGCGCTCGACGCGGGCCTCGCGGTCACGATGATCGAACGGGACGACGCCGCGCTCGCGCGCGGCCGCGCGAACGTCGAGAAGGTCTACGACGGGTTGATCGCGAAAGGCCGGCTCGGCGCGGACGCGAAAGCGCCGACGCTCGCGCGGCTGTCGGGCGGCACGTCGTACGACGCGCTCGCCGGCGCCGATCTCGTGATCGAAGCGGTATTCGAGGACATGGCCGTCAAGCAGGCGGTGTTCGCCGAACTCGACCGCGTATGCCGGCCCGGCGCGGTGCTCGCGACCAACACGTCGTACCTCGACATCGACGCGATCGCCGCGCACACGAACCGGCCGCAGGACGTGATCGGCCTGCACTTCTTCTCGCCCGCGCACGTGATGAAGCTGCTCGAAGTGGTGGTGCCGGCGCGCACGTCGGCCGACGTCGTCGCGACCGCGTTCGCCTTCGCGAAGACGCTGCGCAAGGTGCCGGTGCGCGCGGGCGTCTGCGACGGCTTCATCGGCAACCGCGTGCTCGCCGCGTACCGGACGGCCGCCGATCACATGATGGAGGACGGCGCGTCGCCATACCGGATCGATGCGGCCGTGCGCGACTTCGGCTTTCCGATGGGACCGTACCAGGTGGTCGATCTCGCGGGCGGCGACATCGGCTGGGCCGCGCGCAAGCGCCGCGCGCCGACGCGCGACCCGCACGCGCGCTACGTGCAGATCGCCGACCGGCTGTGCGAACGCGGCTGGTTCGGCCAGAAGACCGGCCGCGGCTTCTACCGGTACGACGGATACGACGGCGGCGCGCGCGTCGGCACGCCGGATCCGGAAGTGGAGGCCATCGTCGCGGCCGAGCGCGCGCGCGCGGGCGTGACGCCGCGCGCGTTCAGCGACGACGAGATCATCCGCCGCTATCTGGCCGCGATGATCAACGAAGGCGCGAACGTCGTCCACGAGCGCATCGCGCTGCGCCCGCTCGACGTCGACGTGACGCTGCTGTACGGCTACGGCTTTCCGCGCCATCGCGGCGGCCCGATGCACTACGCGGACAGCGTCGGCCTCGCGAACGTGCTCGCCGACATTCGCGCGTTCGCGAACGACGACCCGCTGTTCTGGCGTCCGTCGCCGCTGCTCGTCGAACTCGTCGAGCGCGGCGCGGATTTCGCGAGCCTGAACCGGTCGACGTGAGTCCGTGCCGCAGAGAACCCGAAAGAGAACCCGATGAACCTGAATTTCACCGCCGAAGAACAAGCGTTCCGCGCGGACGTGCTGCGCTTCCTGCGCGAACGTCTGCCGCCGCGGCTCGCGACGAAAGTACAAACCGGCAAGCGCATCACGCGCGACGACATGGCCGCATGGCATCGCATCCTGCACGAACAGGGCTGGCTCGCGAGCCACTGGCCGACGCAATACGGCGGCCCGGGCTGGACCGCGGTCCAGCGGTTCATCTTCGAGAACGAATGCGCGCTCGCCGGCGCGCCGCGCATCGTGCCGTTCGGCGTGAACATGCTCGGCCCGGTGCTGATCCGCTACGGCACCGACGCGCAGAAACGCCACTGGCTGCCGCGCATCCTCGACGGCTCCGACTGGTGGTGCCAGGGCTACTCGGAACCCGGCGCGGGCTCGGACCTCGCGTCGGTGCGCACGCGCGCGGTCCGCGACGGCGACCACTACGTCGTGAACGGCCAGAAGACGTGGACGACGCTCGGCCACTACGCGAACAGGATCTTCTGCCTCGTGCGCACCGCGACCGACGTGCGCAAGCAGGAAGGCATCAGCTTCCTGCTGATCGACATGCACACGCCGGGCGTCGAGGTCCGTCCGATCGTCACGCTCGACGGCGAACACGAGGTAAACGAAGTGTTCTTCACCGACGTGCGGGTGCCGGTCGACCACCTCGTCGGCGACGAGAACGGCGGCTGGATCTGCGCCAAATATCTGCTCACGTACGAGCGGACCAACATTGCCGGCGTCGGCTTTTCGGTCGCCGCGCTCGAACGGCTGAAGTGCGCCGCGAGCGCGGTGCAGCGCAACGGCCGGCCGCTGATCGACGACCCGCAGTTCGCCGCGCGCGTCGCCCGCGTCGAGATCGACCTCGACAACATGAAGACGACGAACCTGCGCGTGCTCGCGGCCGTCGACGGCGGCGCCATGCCCGGCGCGCAAAGCTCGATGCTGAAAATACGCGGCACCGAAATCCGCCAGGAAATTTCGTCGCTGCTGCGCCGCGCGATGGGTCCGTACGCGCAGCCGTTCGTCGATGCGGCGCTCGACGACGGCTACGCCGGCGAATCGCCCGGCCCGGACGACGCGCCGGCCGCCGCGTCGCAATACTTCAACAACCGCAAGCTGTCGATCTACGGCGGCTCCAACGAAATCCAGAAGAACATCATCGCGAAGATGATGCTCGGTTTGTGAGGCGCGCGCGATGGACTTCCAGTTGACCGACGACCGCCGGATGCTGGCGGACACGCTGAACCGCTTCGTCGCGCAGCAGTACGGCTTCGCGGAGCGCGAGCGGATCGCGCGTTCGGATGCCGGCTTCGGCCGCGAACACTGGCAGCGCTTCGCGGCACTCGGCGCGATCGGCGCGTTGTTTCCGGAAGCGCACGGCGGCTACGGCGGCGACGGCTTCGACGTCGCGCTGGTGTTCGAGGCGCTCGGACGCGGGCTCGTCGTCGAGCCGTTCCTCGACGCGCTGATCGTCGGCCACGCGCTCGCGCACGCGGGCAGCGCCGTGCAGCGCGACGCGATCGCGCGCCTGATCGACGGCTCGCTGATCGCCGCGTTCGCGCACGACGAACCGGGCGCCCACTACGACGCGTCGCGCGTGACGACGCGCGCGCAACCGCGCGACGGCGGCCGCTGGCTGCTGAACGGCGCGAAAGGCGTCGTCCAGCACGGCGAACACGCGGACCTGCTGCTGGTGTCCGCGCGCACGTCGGGCGGCGAG
>Ga0164242_10000343_pt1 | contig 58272 bp, 20 predicted proteins | sample OricomgcompostMG_FD_108783 | JGI IMG/M metagenome (GOLD analysis project Ga0164242, IMG submission 108783) | Miracle-Growth compost microbial communities from Emeryville, California, USA - Original compost - Miracle growth compost (MG) ...
ATTATTTAGATAATAGATTTATTTTCTCTTATCTATAATCTTTTGGGTAATTTTAGAAAGAATAATATTATAAGATTTTCAACTTTAAGATGAAACAAAAAGTTTCTTAAGGAGAACAGTTCGAAAATCTCGTGGTATTGTTCGCTATTGGTGATGGTATTGCTTTTGTAGGGTTAAAAGATGTTTGCAGGAGAATCATTAAAATTTGAGTGGTGTTTATGGTATGGCTTGAATCTTGAAAGAAACGTATAGGTGTCGTTTTTGGTGGTGATCGTAGTAAAAGAACGTGATGGTTGAACGTACTGGATCTGTTAATTAGTGTTCCTGTAGGTAAAGCTTTTAGGTCGTGTCGTTGATCCTTTGGAATCCTATTGATGGTCGGTGCTTTAGTTGGTCAAACATAAAAGACGTGTTGAAACTAAAGCTCTGGTATTATTGCCGGGAATCCGTTAAAGAACAGTTCAAACTGGTATAAGCTATTGATGCTCTTACCTATTGGTCGTGGTCAACGTGAACTTTGTTATTGGTGATCGCCAACTGGTAAAACTGCCATTTTGTATTGATACTATTATAACCAGGGTCACCGACTCTGATCGCTTTACTGCGTTTATGTTTGCTATAGGACAAAAACGGTAATGTTGTTCAAATTTGAAACTTTACGTCGTTTTAATGCTGATTATACTATTATCGTCTGCTACTGCTTCGATCCTGCTCCTTCCAATATTCAGCGCTTATTCAGCTTGTGCTATGTGAGTATTTCCGAGATAATGGTATGCATGTTATTGTTTATGATGATCCATCTAAACAGTGTTGCTTATCGTCAAATGTTCATTATTGTTACGTCGTCCACTGGTCGTGAAGCACTTCCTGAGATGTTTTTTATACATTCACGTTTGTTAGAAGAGCGGCGAAAATGTCGAAGCATTTTAGGTGGTGGATCTGACTGCATTACCTAGTTGAAACTCAAGCTGGATGTTTCTGCTATATTCCAACAAATGTAATCTATTACAGATGGCCAAATATTCTAGAAACAGAATTATTTTATCGAGGAATACGTCCGCTATTAATGCAGGTTTATCTGAGTCGTGTAGGATCTGCAGCACAACTTAAAACTATGTAAGAAAGTAGCTGGTTCATTAAAACTTGTAATTAGCACAATAGAGAAATGGCAGCATTTGCTAAATTGGTTCAGATTTAGATGAAGCTACTCGTTACTTCATCGTGGTGATCGTACTGAATTATTAAAACACCTCAATATTGTCCATTAGTTCAAAAACAAATTCTCTATCTTTGCTTGTTAATGGTTATTTAGATTCTTGAAGTCTCTGAAGTCTTACGTTTTGAAGCAGAACTTTCTTTCGTAGATAATTCTCCTATCTTTGCTCCTTATTGAAAATTTAACAGGATATTGATGAACGTAATTTAACTAAAGAACAAATATTGAATTACAATTAAAGAAACAGCAATCTGACGAAGATTTTACACACTCTATTGACTTATTTCAAAAATTACGATATGAAAGTAATGAAATGAAAAATAGAAATAAACAATAATTTAACTTAAGTTTATCTATTTATCAAATAATAGTTGTTTTCTTTGTTCTTAAGATGTTTAATTCGTAAAAAAAGAGAGTATTTAAAAATGACACTAATATTACGTCGATTTTTTTCTAGATAGAAACGTGAAAAGGCAATTAGAAGCAGAATTAAAGCTTCAGGTACATTGAAAGTAATGTACCTGCTGGAGAAGCGATCAGCACCACCATTAAACGTAATTTGGACAATACTATCCAAATGCCAGATTTCTGTAACCAATTTAATGTAAGTTCAAAATGGCATATACCATTACCAGTATTATAAAGAAAGGATACGTGCGAAAGGATTTGATTTGTTAAACCACCTACAACTCGATTTCTTAGATATTACTTGGACGAGTATCTATTGTATGTATTATTGATTTATGGGCTGTATTAAATTCTATCAAGCATCATAATGTCGATGAATTCTGCTGCTAAATTGGTCTTCCTCTTTAGATTAATATTCATTTTGATGAAAATATTGCTTTAGAAGACCAAAAACAATTAGAAGTCGAATTAACTCAAACTCAGAAAGATCAAGTTAAAGAATAACATCAATTTATCCTTTTTTTCTACTTCATAAAGAATATTGAAAATTAACATGATAAAAGAATCAAGGAAAGAGCATTTCTTAAGCTTGAAAATTGTTATAGGTAATAGGGGATTAATTCGGAATATTGCTTCCTAAATATCGATTTATCTATGTTTTTTGATTCCGATCGCTATACTCGTAAGTCCATTTAAATGATTCTCAACTAATCTCGTAGGATTAAAGCAATTGGTCTACCATTTTTAGTTGGAAATTATCTTTCTTCTTCTATTACTAATTTAGATTCAGAATTCAAACCTTATGATGATATATAAGGAAAAATCTTACCTTATGAATATCTTTCTCATTAATTTTACAATAAATAATTTAGCTGAATTAATAAATTTTTACCTTTTTGGGATCTATATCTTCTGAAATAGTAACTCCTCTTTTTAATCAATTACGTTTATTATTATGTTCTTTATAAAAAGACACAATTTAGAAAACCTAAAACATTATAATGGTTCGCTTTACAAGGAAGACCTCATTTACGTGCTGTATTAAAAGCATATACAACTAACCTAAAAAACCTATTCTGCACAAAGAAAAGTTGCTAAAGTCTTAGTACAGGACGTAAAACCATCGTTTTATATTCCTGGTAGTCATAATCTTCAAGTAACATTCAGTAGTTAGTTCGAGGTGGTAGAGTTCTGATTTACCTGGTGTTCATATCATGCAATTCGGTAAATATGATTTTTCCTAAGGAATCATTTGAACGACACAAACGACGTAAATTTGGCATTAAAAAGGTGAAAGCTACTGATTAATTATTCTTCTATAATATAATTTAAAAAGATAAATGAAAATATCAGATACAAAAATAAGAAAAAATAAAGAATTGAATATGAAACGATAGAAATCCAGAAATCCAACGACGTTCTTAAAAGATTTATAGGTTGTCTTGTTACGTCGAGGGAGACGCACAGCCGAACGAACGTTTATGAGAAATCATAACAGCTTTATCAACTTGGTGAAAATCCTATAGTTCTTATTTCGTGCTTCAATTAATAAAACCTTCTGTAACCTTTTCTAAACGTGTTGGGTACTATTTATAAACTTCCCATTATTGACTGAAGAACAGTTATACTATAGCATTCATTGGTTAATTAAAAATGCACTTAAACGTTTCAGAAAAAACTCACTGAACGTATCTTTAAATGAAATTCTTCTCACTAAAAGGTAATGTCTTTACTTAAAACGTAATGAAATACATAAAATTGCTTAGTTAATCGTCCTTCTTCGTTATTTATAATTCTTTATTTTTTTTCTCTTTAAAATGAAGATTTTCAAATACCTGTGGCGTGGTACGCCAATCTCGTTTAACCTTACATTCGTTATCTAGTGGTCGAAATAACTTAGGACGTTACAGTGAATCATCGTTAGCATTTCTCGTCGATATCGTAGTTGATTTTCGTCGTATTTACGTGGTATTCCAGCTTGTGTCATTCGTCGAAAGAGATCCCTCGTAATGCACCTTAGCATTATTATGTTATAGTAATGGTTTTATCTTATATTTTAGCTCTAAAAATTTACATGATTTACGTTATATTATTTTCTTCAAACGCTCCTATAGAACCATCAAATTGTTTACTTCGTAATATACCTATAGGTACACATGTTTAATATTGAACCTCGACAAGGTTTAGGTGTTTTTGTTCGTTCTGTGGTATGAAATCTCAAATATACGAAAAACAGATAATTATTCTAGTTCGTTTACCCAGGTGAACTTCGTATATTCATTCTTCTTTCTGCTACTATTGTACAATTTTAAGTCCATATATTTCAAACTAAGCTCGAAAAGCTGGTCAGTCAATGGTTAGGTCATCGTCAGTTGTTCGTGGAGTTGCTATGAATCCTATCGATCATCCTCATGGTGTGGTGAAGGTAAAACTTCCGGGTCGACCTTCAGTGTCTCCTTATGCTCGTCTTAAAGGTTATCCTACTGTTCGTAAGACATTCTTTTATCATAGAACTCGACGTAAGGCTAAAGAATTAAAATTAAAGCTACTTTATAATTTATCTTATTATGAGATCTCCTTGAAAGTTAAATTACAGATCCTCGTCTTATCGTCATTCTTTTGTTCTTTTCTCTCTACAGTAATACTTCTAATCTTAATAAAAGTAACTAAAAAATCTAAAATGAAAATGGCTAATTTTCACACATTTACGTTCAGCTATTATTCCTCCATTTTACTGTCGATCAACGTGTAGCTGTTCATTGTAGGTAATGCTTTTAAATCTTTTGGTTCAAAAATTTATGGTAGGTCGTCATTGGTGAATTTGCTATACTAAAAGATTAGGTTCATATTCATATTTATAAAAAGAAAAAGAAGAAAGGGAAAAAATAAATGTCATTTAGCTCATGCTTGGATCACGTCTAGTATAAGTAGAAGATGCCTATGAAAGGCGTTTCGTTTTGCTGATCTTTGAAGAATTATCTATTGTTCTTTGATTTAATACAAGAAATATAATTCACGGTTTCAACAATATGGTATTATTTAGTCATTCTCTTGTCTTTTAAACCTAATTCTACATATTAAAATTTTTATTTATGATTCGTTTTGAACTTTTTACATCAAATTTATTCACGTTACGTAAAAGTCGTTTCAATCTTTAACTAAGGTTTCGTCATAATCCTACATTATTTTTAAATATTCAGATGTTTATTTACTCGTTATTTCTCATATTAATAAGGATCTAATACGTGGTAATCGTTTTTTACTGTAGATTTTTCTTCAAAACTACGTGCTTCTGTTCATTCATTTCTTAACCCATTTTAACTTTACTTTCTATCGTCTTTTTAATTTAATATTATACTTATACTACTATCCTTATTTCTCAACCTTCTTCTCTTATCTGCTCGTGCTAGCTAATTATGCTACGTAAATTACGTTCTTAATTCCTTAAATGATATCTTTCCTTTGGTTCGTGGATTCTCGACTATAACAGGTATTTCTATTATGTTCGGGACGATTTACTAAGACAACGGGCGTCTTTAACACGTTATCGCTGGTAAAACTCCTTAGTCATTATTCCACTCCTATTGATTTGTGCTGATCATGTTATTAAAATATGGTGTTGGTTCTCTTAAATTTGGATCAATAACATCATTTTAAACCTAAACCTTTAACTAATTAAAATATATATATTATAAAATTATCTTAAAGAAAAATGAACTTCTAAATCTCGTAAAAAAAAGAATATCTGTACAAGGTCAACCAACATCGTGATTACCTAATGGTGCGAATTATACTTGGTTGTTCGTTTGGTGTAATTATGTTCTACTAAAAAACAAGATCACACATACTCAAATTGGCTTTTCGTAAACGTTTAACTATTAAAAATATGACGTAAATACCGTTCGTGCTAATCCTTATTACAATTAACAAAAACCTTCTGAAGTTCGAATGGGTAAGGTCGAGGTGTTAATTAGTCGTGTCGTTATCCCCTTCTTTTGGTCTATTATTTGTGAATTCCTGTAGGTATCCGTTCGACGACCTGATGAAGCTGGTAATGGTTTTTCATGTTTTCCGTGCTTTAAAGAAATTACCTCCTTCTTATGTTTCTAAAATGGATTTATAATTTCTTTATTTTTTGATACTTTTATATATTATCTTATAAATCTTATTTTCCATGATTTTTCAAGAATCTTCTTACCTGTAATAGATAATTCTGTGCCAAACGTGTCTTATGTATAAGTTTTAGGTAATACGAGGTATTCCTGGATCTTCTTATTACTACAATTAAACGTGCCATTCAAGAAAGTTAAAAAGAAGAATTATTCGAAAGGGTGAAATTCATCGCACTTTTAGTCTCTTGTCGAAAGGCCTAATGCGAAAACTGGACATCATTTCTGGTCATGCTAATACTGCTTATTTTACGACGGATAATATTTCACTTCTTTCGGAAACCGTACGTTGTCCTATTTCGTGATATTCGTCTACTTTCTCTAAAATTATTCTTATGTCCTAATTTAATGATTTTCTTATTTATCTTTATTTTATTGGTTTAATTAATCTCTTATTTTCTTTTTCTTCATGCCAATATACTTAATAAAATTAGGTTTCAAATCTACAATTGCGTTCTCGTGGGATTTATTAGTAAGCTACAACAGCGCTACCTCAAATTTCACGTATGGCATTTGTTTAGTTCATCATAAACGTCGTATTATAGATCACATTATTTCTTTCGTTTTTAGAAAATCTTTTTTCGTTACCCTTCTTTTTCTTTAAGAATCCAATAATAAACAGTTAGGTCTTAATCTTTCAACTTCTAGAAAAAGAAAACGCTTATATATATCTTCTTTCTTTTGTTAGATCTGAAATTGATGTATATTTTTGCCTATTTCACTTCTATTTCTTAGACGAATGCTCGTATTTATATACTAGTCATTTCGACCAGATTTTGTAAGTTTCTAAAGGATTTAACATCATATAATGTCTTATTTTCATGATTTTTCAGGATGAAGATTGGAAAGAATGCTCGTTCTCGTTTCATTAATCGTTCATTGAAGAAATAAAAAATTTCAATATTTTTCTTTTTAAAATATTTTTTAAGTCTAATTAATAAGGTAACTTAATATAATGAAAGGTTATTAATGATTGAAATTAGATAGAATAAATGAATATGATGAACGTATATTATTCTTAAAAGCTAGCCTCTAATGAATTCCTTCCTCGTATGCGTATATGCACAAAATTTCTTAGTTTATGCCTAATAAAACAAAAATTCATAGATGTAGAGAGACTTCGTTCTAGAGGTGTTATTCGTGCTTCGTTTATCTCGTCATGGTACGAAAGAGAGCAGAACAAGGATTTACTTGGCGTTTCGTTCAAGTTGGTAATTTATTTATTTAATCTAACAAAAATATAAAAAAATTTATGAACTTGCAATCATATCACATATAAATATGGGCTATAAGAATAAACTTAAGAGAGATTAAAGTAATTCAAAATTTAACCTGATTTTACAAGCATTATATCGTGGGTTTAATTTCATCCTACTGTCGATTTCATTATCCAACTATTTGTTGTCCATCTGAATTTGAATTTTCTAATTTTGTATAAAAAGAATATCGAAACCCTCATCGTCAATTTGTAAAAGCGTTATTTAAATAAATATAAAGTCCATTTTTTATTCTCGACAACACATGGTCTTACTCCATCTGATTTCTTGAGAATAACCCAACAGTAGGAGGAGAGTTTATTTATCGTTAAAAATAAATGATTCGTACGTCGAAAACGATTTAAATTTGCGTACCTCTTTCCAAAGATTGTCTTTTAATCAAGGTGTAATTACTACATTGAGTTCCATTACCTCCTAGTTCTGTCTCTGCTAAAATCGTAGCTCGGCTAAATATATCAATTCTTTTTCAAAATATAAATTAAATCTTAGAAGCATTTTTGGTTCATTATAGAAATTATTCCTGAAGGTTGGTTTTAGATTCACGTTATCCTTGGGCTCCAAGTATTAGGCTTAACTTAGGATATAGCCATCCTTTTTGGCAATTACCTTCAATGTTTATTTCGTTGTAAATATCGTTTATTATTTTTAGTGGTATCGCTCATTATTAAATGAGTTGCTTTGAATATTAGATTACGTACTCCTGATGCTTATAAGCTAAAGGTTTGAAATTTCCTGATATTTTAAAATTAAAACCTGGAAATTCGACAACGTAATTTATTTTATTTTCTTTTATGATTCGTATTTATTTTTAATCGACGTAAATTTTCACTAAATATCGTCTTTATGATGTATAAATTCTATACCAGTTTAGGTAAAATTCGTATCCTTGTTTATTTCGTAAATAGGTATCTCAACTCATGTATTAAAGATTTAGATGCTCGACGTCAACAAGCTATTAATGGCTGCTAATCTTGTACATTCGAAGATCTTAAACGTTCGACTTCGTTTATTAGATTTCATCGAAATGTTGGTACATCGTGGTGTTCGTCCGTCAAGGTTTACCTCGTAATGTGACAACGTACTCATAGTAATGCTAAAACACCTAGATATCTTTCGGGGTTCTTTGTTTAATTTCCTTTATTCTTCTTTTTAACTTTCCTCTTAGAATAGATAAAAGAGGAGGAATGCTATGTAGTAAAAGAGAAAAGCTTTAATGGTTGATGGTAATGAAAATATGGTTATAGATAATGATAAATTATTTTCTTTTAAATGTATAAAGTCAATCCTCTGATCAATAATTATTTTAAAACTTAAAGATAAGTAGCTTTAGTGAATTATAAACCTCAAAATCCAATAACAATTTTAATAGGAAATTTGATAAGAATAAAGAAGAAAAAAATAAGCATCTTATAAATGGGATAAAAAACCTAAAGTTGAATCAATACGTGAAGAAGTTCAACTCAAGGATCAACAATCATTAGATTATCCTAATTATAAACCACGACATATCAACAACCTCAACATATTGATAAAATAACAAATAAAGGTATTCTTCTTTCCATTACCCTTATAATAATAATAATAAACCATGGATGAAAACGAGAATCAAAATAATCAAGTTTTTGACTCTAGTACGAATAAGACTTCTGATTTTAATTCATCTTTTAAGTTCAACCCACAAAATAAGTATCAAATAGATTCAATAACGAAAAGAATCATTTTAGGAATTTTCAAGGACAGAATCAAAACTTTCAAAGTCGATCGAATAAAAAGCCATGGTTTCAAAATCAACAAGTCGATAATAAGCCATTTCCTGGTAATCAAGCAAATAGACAAAATTTTAATAAAAATAAACCCTATTATGCTCGTCCCAACATCAACCGCAGGATAGATTTCATGATAAACGAAAAGGGAGAAACGATAAATGGAAGACTTTTTGGGAGAAGAAGAAGAAAGTAGATTTGAAGCCAATTTTCAAACCTCAAAAAAGATTAACACCTTTAATGATAAAGAACTGATGATTACAGTAAATTCATCGTTCTTTAAAGATAATAAGATAAAGAAATAGTAAATATTTAAGAAGAAAACATCATGAGCATAAAGAATAAACTAATTAATAAGAGAAATTATAGCTGGAAATTGGTGGAATTATACAAATTCTTTACAATTCAGGAAAAATACCATACTTAATTACACCTTCCACATTTACAATATTTTAATTAAATCCTTATCTTCGAAACTACAACTTCTTACAAATCTTCCATGATAATGATGATTCAAGAATTAGATTGTGGTTTAATACTAAATAATGTGGAATATTATTCCATATGCTTAAATTTTTTTCTTTTTGCGATATCATAAAGAGAATGATCAACGCTCGTTTTATCTCTAATCGTAAACGTAACGTACAACAACCTTACAATCTATAAATATATCGATTTAAAAAACCTCGCTTATTATTTTCTTTTAGAAAAGTCAAAAATCTTAAAAAAAGTGTATTGACAGTTAAACAACATAAAGAATTTACTCTATACTTAAAAATCGTAATAAAAAGCACGATTTACAGGTATATTCGGAAAATATCATAAATTTTAAGATATTTTAGAAAATTATCTCAAGATGATCAAGTACAAGTTAAACAGAGCATAAGAAAATGAAAGATCTTAAAACTCTTCCTCATTATCATTATTGCGTCTAAATGTTTCCCGATGTTTAAAATGAAAACATCTTTATCATACGAAAAGCCAATATACTAACTAAATTTAGAGTTTATTTCAACGATCATTTGTTATTCGTCGATCATTTAAACGGATTTATTTATCGAAGATGATTCATAAACGTCAAAGCATATAAATTTATCAAGCCTAAATCACGTTTTTGTCTTATGTCTAATACCTCCTTTAAACTTATTACAAGACAATCAAATAATATATTTTTAACCGCATTATCTTTTGGAAAGATTATTTCTACTTTTAGTTCTGTATTGTAGGTATTACTGGTAGTCGTTCTACTGCTTTGCTTGTGATCAGTTGGACGTACTGGGCTCTCATCTAACACAATTGGATTTGGACCTTCTCTTTTCTTTAAATCTCCATTAATCGTCATATTAAATCTTTAGTTCGGTCTCTTTTAGATTTAAAAAGATTAAAGGATTTTGATCTTATTCCACGTTCATCATAATGGTTTACGGGCGTAAACTTCGACGTTGTTTGATTTTTCTTCATTTTTATCTATTATTTTTCTATTTGATCTATCGTTTATAATCTTTAAAATAGAGATTATAAAAAACCCTTATAGAAGAGAATATAAATGATATTAAAGTTAATATATCAAAAAGCTGTAGTTTAATAGATAGAATAGTTGTCTTCTAAGCAATTAAATGAAAGTATGAATCTCAAATCTTAAGTATCCCCTCGTACAATGGTTAGGATAGTTCGCTTCTACGAACTGATATGGGTTCAATCCCATGGGGAAGGATATGGATGTGGTGTATTGGTTAACATGCCTGGTTTGGACCATGCGTTGCGGATTCGAGTTCCGCATCTTGACTCTTTATTTTTTTCACGTATAACTCAATGGTTAGAGTGTTAGTTTGTGGCACTTAAAAATAGCAGTTCAACTGCTTACCGACTTTTTAACTCTTTCGTATTAGCTTTGGAATGTAACGCTAGAAGTTTAATAAAATCGTTTTCTTTGAATCCGTAGTTTAATGGTTAGAACAGACCGCTCATATGGTTTAGTGTGGGTCGATTCCCGCCGAACTAAGTTTATGAGAATGATAATAACGTATAAGGAACGAATCATTTAAAAAAGGAAATAACAAAGAAAGTCTTAAATGCTAGAGCTTAAGAACAATGAAGAAGATGAAAAGATGTTTGAATGATAAGAAAGAGAAAAGATAAAGATGAACCTGTAACTTAACGGTTAGTATCGGTTTGATAAGCCGATGGTGGTTCAATTCCACCCAGTTGAATCGGTATAGCCAAGTGGTAGGCGGTGGGCTTTGATCCATAATGCGCAGTTCGAATCCTGCTGCGGTTTTAATTTTTATCTTTCAGCCGTTAGAATTTTAGATATTATATGCCTCGTATTTTAAACTCTCTTTTCACCCCAATCAGTCATTTATTAGGTATTAAAATTACCTACCATCCTATGCCAAAGCATTTTTTTCTAATCAAGGTTATTATTAATATTTCAGGTGGTACCTGCATTTGATTGCTATATTAGCAAAATCAACAACTTTCTACACCATTAAAAATGCCCATGTTAGATGGAGCTATCGTTTCCGTTTGCTAACTCTTCTCTGCTGATTTTAATTCTAATTTATTCAGATCCACGTTTTGATAGATCTCTTTAATATTGCTCTTTCTATGTTTCTAATTATCGGATATTAAAAGTGTTCGTACTTACTTTTACACCTTCTTTCTTTTTTAACTCGAATCTATCTTTTATATGATTCTTCTTCTTTATTATTAATAAACTTTTTTGGCCAATACCTTCGATTACTCCTTCTCCTATTTTAATCTTCTTTTATGCTTCTCTTTCTTTCGTTTTAATTTTTCTAGTATTTTAAACATTGTCTACTTTAATGTCATTCCCTTTTCTTCTTTTACACGTATCCCTTCTTTCCAAACCTTAACTTCTCAGACTGAAATCTAAGACCTAAAACAAAAATGGATTGATAAAAAATTAAAATTCGATCTTGCTTATCCTACTCTCTTATTTCTCGAAGATATAAGAATGATCGATTAAAGAAAATGTTAAAGAATTAAAACCATTTTTTTATTCTGTTTTAACTAAGTCGAAGTTAAATTAACAAAGAAATTAACTAAACCTATTCAGCCATTAGTTAAAAAATCTCCATTTTTACGTTCTAAAACAAGAAGTAAATCGAAAGTTGTTCCTTGGTTTGAGAAAATACAGATTGAACGAACCAAAGAACGTGAAAAACTTAAAAAATATCGTTTTTATAAAAAGACTAATTTTACCAAATTTCTCAAAAAATTACAAGTTTCCCTAAAACAAACTAAAAAATTGAAACCTATTAAAAAATCAAGCAAAAGTAAGGTTTCATTTAGCAAATCGATTAAAATATTTCATTCAAAGAAAAGTAAGACTCCCTTGAAAGTATTTAAATTTACAAAGAAAAAGCTATTATTGGGAGCAAAAACAAGAAAGAATAAATTTATAAGTATGAAACCAGAAAATCGAGCATTATCCTTTCTTAAACATGCAATATCGAGAATCAAGAAATTTAAGGTCCTTAAAAAAGCTTGGATGACTAAATGGAACTTAAAAAAAAGGCAAAATCATTTAAAGTTAAGAAATTAAAGATTTCACTTACTAAAACGAAAACAGCTATTAAGATTAAATCATTATTTTCAAAGAAACCGAAGAAGTTGCTATTTAAGACGACAAACTTACAATCAATAACAAGAGAAAAAAAACCAATCAAAATACGACAAGTCAAAACCAAATTAAAATTATCTAAAGGAGTTCCATTCATCAAACCATTATTTATTCGAACTAAAGAATCTAAACTTAAACTTAAAGCCGAAGCATTTCGATGAGTCTTAAGCGTTTAAAGAAATTAAAGAAGTTTCCTTTAAAGAAAAAACAAAAATATCTCACTATGTTAGCGGAATTGAATCAACTTAAATTAGATAGAAAAATGGTACTTAAACAATATATATTAGATTTGCATTAAAATTAGTTAAGAAGATAGAGAAGTTTGAAATAAAATAAAACTAATAAAATTAGCTATTAAAGAGGGTTTCAAACTACTTCTTCTCAATTTAGACGGTTAAGAAGAGTAAAGAGAAAATTTGGGAAATGAAGAAATTATATACATTGAAATTTAAACAAGTAAAATTAATAAATTAATGCTTATTAAACAGAAAAAGCTAGACGTATTAACAATACGTTAACTAAAGAACGTAAACAAGTGTTTAATTTAAATCTGATTATAGAAAAATAAGATTTAAGTTTGGTAAAGAATTGATGAATGACATAAGAAAGCAGTTAAAAAATTTAATGAATTTATAAAGTTCCTAAATTTAAATCATTAATAAAGAACAAGAAATATTACCAACAAGTTTATTGCTAGAAATCCAATATTAAATAAATGTCCACAAATCCTTGTTTACACATCTTCCGAAAGAACATGGTGCTTTTTTTAGAGCTTTCGTAGTGAATTAATAGCTCATTAAAAAATGCTCGTTATCCTTATGCTTAAAGTTAAACCAAATAAATTTGTCAAATTTATAGACCATTTTATCGTTGTTTTCATCTATTCAAAGATGACTACTCTTCTTTCTTTTTCTTCTTTCTCTTTCTAATATTTCTAATTTACGAAATATGTTACAATCTTATAATAATTTACATGTGATTCTATTTACAAGATTTCTATGTTATCTTCTTCTTTCTCGTTATAATTTATATTTGAATAAAAAATTACCTATTTTTTAATTAATTTTTAACGTTTCATCTTCTTATTGCAAAATAAGGAGATCTTTCCATATGCCTCAATTAGATATTAGTTTTCCATCACAAATTATATGGCTTAGTGTTTTTGTTATAGTGTATATTTTTCCTAAAATATATCTTACCTAGTTCTTTCTATATTACATGTAGAAAGTTTTTAACTGAAGCATTTTCAATCTAAATTAGATTTAGACTTCTATAGCTACTATTTCATTCGTAATTAATTCTTCTATTGATGACCTTACTTTCACAAGATAAAGAATTTTGATATTAAACTTTTCTGTTATTAAAGAAAGCAAAAGATAACAGAAAAATTCTTTATCACCTTTTTTCTTCTTCGTTAATGATGTTTATATTGATGATTGCTTTTTTTGTATCTTTCGGGTATCTTTTTTTATCTTTATTCATTATTCTGATATTTGATAATAAAAATTTAACTTTCTAAAGAAAGCTAAGAAACGAATTCTTCCCCGCTACTCTTACTTCATCTTGAAAAAAGATTAATTATTAATTTCTTTCTTATGCACATAGCTTATGGTAGAGTGCCGGCTGTCGAGCCGAGTGATGTGAGTTCAATTCATTGTGCGGGTTATCTTTTATATCTTTTTTTATTCTTTATCGAATGACGAGCGGTTAACGTACCCGACTTGAAATCGGAGGTCCTAATGGGAGTATGTTCAAATCCCATTCGTTCTTTCTTAGTTTCTTCTAATTCTTAATTTCTATTTAAGAGAGATATGGGATTAGATAATAACATCCTTATACTTCGTTATCATTTAGTTTACTCTGTATGTTAGTAATGCTATAGCTCTACTCATATTTAGTCTCTTATTTTTTAATGACAATCTTTTGAAGAATCTTTAGAAAAACTTTCAGCTTATGTAATGTGGTTTTACACCATTTTCAAGATACACGTTCATATTGATATACGATTTTATATTGTTGTATCTTGTTTATCATTTTCGATATTGAATTAGCTTATTATTTGTCTGGTGTTATTGCTGAGCAAATCGGATTTAGAGGTTTTAGTGGTTTTCGTGTTTATGTTAATCTTGATTGGTTATATTTATGTAAATGATGGTTGGTGCTTTAGTATTTCGAATAATAATCATGGTAAGAATACAAATTTTCTTTCTTCTTTCATTAATGTTTCCTAATTTTTTCCTATTCTACTTTTAGAGGACGATTACATAGAGAGTCATATCAATTTATCCTCTTATTTCAAATAAAATTAGCATATAAAGAACCTATTTAAATTTCAATGTTATCAGATCTTTGGAGTTGATTTATTGATAATTTAACTAAACGGTTTCAAATAATATTGTTTAACATCATTAAGAAGCTAAACGATTACGTATCAAGTTTATTAACTGAATATACTAATATCCTCTATAAGTGATATTTTCTCTGCAAATTGGTTCGAAAGGGAATGTTGGGATATGTTTGGATTTTTTAAAAATCATTGATTTACGTCGTCTTTTAACTGATTATGTTTTGATGGATATCTTTACGTAAAGATTTTCCTGTCGGTTATCTTCAAGCTATGATGATGAATACAAACGTGTATTCTCTCTCCTCTTATGACTCAAGATTTCCGATTTTCAATTTAGACACCTTGGGAAGTTATTAATCGTACTACGTTAATTAATCATGTTAGATCGAAAAACCAAAATTTAGATAAAATTTCTGTCGACCAATTACATAAGAACAATTTATATATTTCCAAGAGAAGAATTAAATTGGTGTTATTTCCAAGATGATGAAACAAAAAAATCTGTTAAATATCACTTCATTATGAACATCCTTTTCCTGATGATGAAGATGACGATACTTATGAATTGGTGATTTAGACAATGCACTTTATGATTCAGAAGTGCTTATGATCATATTTCACAAATTCCTGGATAGCTCCTACGAATATCGGTATTTCAACATATAGTGAATTTGATATTTTATACTGGTAAAATCCCATTAGATACGAGTGTACAAAATGTTGATTCAATTTGATGCTAAAGATACTTTTTTGCATATCAAAAGAAAGAAATACCAGAACCTACTTTATGATCATATAATGGATTGGTCCACTTCCTTTTGTTTCATCTATTAACTCTTTTTTGGAATGATCGTATTAAAGTGATACTTTTTTTGCCACTGAGAAATATGAGAATACCACGAAAAAAAAAAGCTAAATTTAATTTTTATGATCATTTTGAAGAATTGATTTAACTTCTAATGTTGATCTCTAAATTCTATGGTCCTTCAATTAAAAGCCGTCCAGATTATTTCTCATTGGTTTCAACCTTATCAAGCGCCTGTAGGTGGTCCTATTGTGAATTACCTAATATGTTTATTGTTTTTCCTGATTGATTATTTATACTTGTATTTTTGTTCCATTAACTTTTATCTTTCTTTACGTTTTCAAGTCTTGCTAAATGGTTATTCTATCTTTACTGAGGACATTTTGATACTTACGACGTTATCATATATACGTCCTTTCTTATTCTTTGTTCTATATCTAAATTTAAATTATGCTATATTATTTAGTTCCTTTTTTGTGTATTTATTTTATAAATATGGTTTTTGTGTCTTTTAAACCTTCTGGATGAACCTTCAAATTGATTTAGCAATTTAATAGATCATATAAATATCCTATACAATGATCTTTGAAACTAATCGAGATCTATATGGCTGATGAATTACGTTATGGTGAAAGACTTTTTGGGAACGGTGAAGAAGATTCGATATACAGTTCTTTCATGATATTATTGGCATGATTATTATGCATATTTAGAGCTTATGGCTTATTAATGATTCTGTTGATCAATACTCTTATCTGAACACCTGAAATTGTATCGTAAAAATCATCTATCAGCTCTAGGTGAAATTGTTGACGATTTCAGCCGTTTATGCTAATCTTCAACAATATCCCTATCTTATTATATCGTACGTCATTTACGTCGTCAAAGATCTTCACTAAAGATCCACCATAAACACGTTTTTTCTTGTTGTTTATTTATAATAGATTGCAAATTATTTGTTTACTCGAATTAACTTCCGAAGATAATGATTTATTGGAAATACCTGATCTTGATGATGAGACAAAATTATCAAACCAAATGTTAATTTACCAGCTTCTTTTTGGTGAACCGTATGAATTTGAGGTGTTCCTCATTTTTATTATACTTTCTCGTCCTAAAAGAATACTTAAATTTTAAATTATGGTTTTTACGTAAATTTGATTAGGTTCTCAAAATCAAGATTTAACGAGACGAAAAAAACGACGTTCTTTTATAATAAAAAAAATAGTTTATTAATAGTTATCAAAAAAACAGAGATTAGCCTCCTTACCAAGTTTTCTTTCTCGTAAACCATATATTTACCTTTCCGTAAAAAAGTATTAATACAAAGATTGATCACATGTTTATACTTTTTCTAATAATACACTCGGGTGGAGAATTCTGCTTTTAATACTTATCAGAAATTCCTTTAATTCGTATCCTTTTCTTTTTATAAGATTTAGACATAGAGAGAATTAAGATGGCTCTTTTTGTAAAGAGGAATTCGTCAATATCAAGTCAATACGGGAGAATTTAAGATTTTTTTCCTTTTTACGACGATCTTTAAGAAGAAAAATCGTAGAGTACAAGGTAAAGAATAAGTTGGTTAGTTAATTCTAAAATTTATCAACATTAGGAAAGACAAAAAGTCAATATTTGTCGTTAATTAAACTCAAGCTCTTCCTAAATACTTTATTGATAAGATGGAGTCTTTACACGTGAGAAGCTATTATTCAAAAACTTTTCTAAACGACGATTACGATCATATAAAATTATTATTATGTTAGTCAACTTTTAATATTGCACCTATCTGTAAAAAATCATTTACGAAATTCAGCTTAGTACATAATATATTTATATAACTACACAATATCTCGTCCTTTTCAATAGCTTTAAAACATCATTCAATATCAAAATATCTTAATAATATACCTTTAAATTTCTTTTGAATATTCACCATCTGTTGATATGTTAAACGATTTATTTTTCGTTCTATATCGTCGACGACATACAAAATACACATGAACTTAATCATAATTTATTTTCTTCGTTTTTTAAATTCTTAAAACTGATTTCAATATTCCTACCAACCTTCTATCTTCTCTTCCTCTTTCTCACTGATGTTTTCTCTAAAATTTTAATTAATTCACTTCCATCCTGAATTATACCTATTTTTATCATTCATAAATTCATTAAAAAAAGATCAAGATTATTATCTTGTTTTTCTTATTTATCCTTATCTTCTAGTGGTTCTGATTTTCAACGTATAAGTCGTTCTTTTTGAATTCGTTAAGGCTTCTTTCAAAACCACTTGGTCAAACTTTAATGACATATGATCCTATTGGTATCAAATAACACAGAAAAATTTACTTATTGCTTCTTTTAAAGTTTAATTAAGAAATCACCTACTTTATATAAAACTATGGTTAAAAAACGCAATATTTGGTCTTTATTTCAAACGCTTACGACGACGACAAGAACATCATAGATATGGATTAATACCGATTATACAGTCGCTCGTCGTCGATTAACTCGAAACGCTTCTTCCGTCGTCAATATCGTCTTGCTGTTCATCGATTAAAAAAATTATCTACTTTTTTACAAAAAATTAAAAACTATATCTTTTCAAAAAAATAATCTCTTTTTAATTAGTTCGAATGAAAAAAATAAATTTTACTTTAAATTTCGTCCTCAACATCCTGCGCACATGGTGTTTTACGTCTTGTCTTGAATTAAATGGAAATTATAGTTCGAGCAGATCCACATATTGGTCTTACATCGTGGTACTGAAAATTAATTGAACATCGCATATTTACAAGCTTCCTTATTTTGATCGTTTAGATTATGTCAATGATGGCACAAGAACATGCTTATGCTTCTATTGAGAAAATTTTAGATATTATACCTTTACGTGCAAATATATTCGTGTGATTTTTCTGAATTGACTAGAATTGAATCATTTATTAGCTGTACTACTCATGCTCGATGTTGGTGCTTTAACTCCTTTCTCTGGGGATTTGAACGTGAAAAATTATGGAATTTTATGACGTGTATCTGGTGCTAGAATGCATGCTGCTTATATTGCGACCTGGTGGTGTCTCAAGATTTCCCTATGCTTGCTAATGATATTTTACTTTTATTACTAATTTTGTGTTCGTCTTAATGAAATTGAAGAATTATTATCTCGTATATGGAAACAACGTAGTCGATATTGGATGTGTCTTTTAATGAAGCTTTAACTTATGGTTAGTGGTGTTATGTTACGTGTTCTGGTGTTTCTTGGGATACGTAAAAATTTTCCTTATGATTTATGATCAATTACAATTTAGGTACCTATAGGACTCAATGGAGATTGTTGATCGTTATTTAATTCGTATTGAAGATGCGTCAATCTTGTTATCATTCATCAAGCTTTGAATCAATTACCTGGTCCATATCGTAGAACATAAAATTACTCCTCCTTCTCGCATTAATGAAATTTAATATGGAAGCTTATTCATCATTTTAAATTATACTGAAGGTTTCACTTTACCTCCTGGAGAAAGTTATGTGTTGAAGCACCAAGGTGAATTTGGTGTTTTAGCTTCTGATTCTACTATAGACCTTCACGTTGTCATTAAAGCACCTGGTTTGCATCTACAAGCTTTAGATACATGACTCGTGGTCACTTTTAGCAGATCTTGTTATCTATTATTGGTACTGATGTCGTTTTTGGTGAAATTGATCGTAATTCTTCATTTTTATTTTCTTTTTACTATGAAATTTTTCTCACACTAGAACAATTTGAACTTTAATCTTTAAACCATCCATCTGTCTATTTTTCTTTAACTATGTCTATATCTTTAATTATAGCTACTTTATTTATCTTTTTCTTTCTTAGGATATTATAAGCACGTTTATTACCTACACCTACAAACTCTTTGTGAATCTCTTTATTTGTTTATCTTAGTTTAGTTAACAACAAGCAGGTCAAAAAGGTCTCGTTATTTTCCACTTTCTTTGTTATTTTTCTTAATCTTATTTCTAATTTGATTGATTAGTTCCGTTTACTTTCACTCCCATCACATATTGTTACTTTTACTTTAGCATTTACTTGTAATTTTAACTTTCATCATTATTGTTTAAAGAAAATGTTTAAGCTTTCCGTCTATTTGTTCCTAAGGAAGTCCTCGTTCTGCTTCCTATATTGTTGTAATTGAATTTATTTCATTTATTACGTACTTAGTCTTTCTATCGTTTATTCGCAAATAATGGCTGGTCATACTTTAATGCATATCTAGCTAGCTTCGTACTGCTTTTCTTAAATTCACCTATTTTAGCTATTTCCTTTTATTATTGTTTTAGCTGTTATCTTGGAGGTGTATTGCGTTCATTCAAGCATGTTTTTTTAATACTCTTAACTATTTATTTGGATTCTTTCCATCCTTCACATTAATTAAAGAGTATCTTTTTATGTTTTTTCTTTATGTTGAGTAAGATAATTGATAGGAAGTTGATAATATGGGAATATGTTAGATTAGAGATAGAATTAAAAAGATCTAAGCATTTGACGGAATTGGTAGACGTGTCAGTTTCAAAAACTGATTCCAGTTAAAGGAGTATCGGTTCAAGTCCGATATGCTGAGAGATGATTATAATTATACCAATTCTAACTCTCTTTTAATCATGTATTTTTAAAGATTCTTATGATTCTTTAATCTTATCCTGCTCCTATTAATCTACTTATTTTTGGAATTTTGGTATATGCATTAGTTTGTTTGGGTTCAAATCGCTACTGTATTGCTTTAGCGATGCATACACCCCACATGTGATTTAGCATTTCTCTGTTGAACATATGTCGTGATGTTAGTTATGTTTTTTTTTAAGATATACTCATGCAGGGGCATCTATGTTTTTTGTTGTTTATATACATACATTTCGTAATATTATGGTTCTTTTTAGCTCCTCGTCAACTTTGGGTTGTTGGAGTAATTTTAGTTTTATGATTGCCACTGCATTTATGGTTATGTATTACCTTGGTCAAATGAGTTTTTGGCTGCTACTGTTATTACAAATCTTTTCAGCTATCCTTTTTTGGTACTGATATTGTTCATGGCTTTGTGGAGTTTCGCAGTTGATAATGCTACATTAAATCGTTTTAGTTTACATTTCTTCTACCATTCGTTATTGCATTTGTTTTTATACATTTATATTTATACATCTTTTTGGCTAATAATCCTTTAGGTATCACTCAGATAATAGTAATTCTTTTTCACCTATTATCTTATTAAGATCTTTATGGTGTTTGTTTTTAATATTTTTTGGTTTCTTCTATTTTTTGCTCCTATTTATTAGGTCATCTGATAATTATATTCAAGCTATCCTATGGTTACACTCCTCATATAGTTCCTGATGGTATTTTTTACCTTCGCCATTTTACGAGTATCCCAGATAAATTACCTGTGTATTAGCTTTAGCCTGCTATTATTAGTTTATTTTACCTTATATACATAACCACAAGTGAGATCATCGTTGGAGACCATTTCTAAAATTACCTTTTGTATTTCGTTGTTATTTGCTTCTTGGTTGGTTAGGTGCTCCTATTGAATTCCCATTTATATATTGGTCAATTAGTTACTCTATTTCTTATATTTCTATGTTTGCACCTATCGTGATTCAATTTGACGCTTTTATTGGTCCACGTTATTCTAGATATTTAAGACGTTATTTACGGTTTTAAATGGAAGTATTTAATTGGTTAAAATTTTGTCTCCAAAACCAACTATGATGTTCAAGTCCATTCTTCCTTGAGTTTTTTAGACTTTTAAAAATAAAGATTATTTATTAAATTTCAAAGTATAAAATTACAGATGGACGACACAAACATAGATTGGAGTCTTTTAGATTTATGGATTAAGCAGCATAAGAACAGCTTTGGGAAGATGAAATAATGTCATGGATAACGAAGATGGTATTAGCTGATCCTTATAATGATATATTTATCGTTTAGTTGATTCATCTGATCGATTTATCAGAGTCAGAAAGGTACATTTTGATCAACTTGAAATACATTCAAGTTAATCCTACAAATAGTATGTCTTTATCTTTATAATGAGAGGATCTTATCCTATTTCGTGGTATCCTATTTTCATTTTTTTACTTTTTGTAAAAATCAAATATCTTCAATTATTAATATTCTTCATCTTAATAGTTACAATTTATCGCCTTATTCTATTTCTTTTAATTTTGACTTATCTTATACTACTTTTTTTTCATATTTTATAGATGTTCAAAATATAACATTATTCCTATTCAAGAAGATATTCTTTCTTTGTAGATTTTAATTTATATTCTGATGATCTATTTACTTCTCATCTTTATCATGATTTTATTCAAGAGAAAATCTTAGCTTGTCTATTATTAAACGACGTATTTCTAGTTCCTTCTCCTTATATTCTTGATAATATAGTCTATTTTAATTAATAAATTGTTCTCATTTATTACATAAAAAACGATATGTCATTAGATTCTTTTCGTATTTCTCGTTTCCTGATTCTCATTTAGCCTTCTTCTCTTTTCTTTTTTTCATCAATTTCATACGGAATTATATTCTCATCAATTTTCAATTATCTCCTTCTTCCTAAAAGTAACGAAATTTTATCAGTTTCATCTTGATTACGTGGTTTAGTTCATAAAGATGATGTCTTTTTATGTTGATTATCTCAAACGTACTGTTCCTCCTAAAACAGCTAAAAAAAAAATATCTATTTTGGAACGAGGAACTGGAGTCGAGATGGATATGATAGAGTACATCTTTTAGAACTTACTTTAAATGAGAAGAATCATCACATACTGAAGAATCTGATGATGACGATGATTTCTTTAGATTTTAATTATCATACTTTGGGTCTGTATTGTCTTAATAATTAGAGTGTAAATTCAATGATAATTCTTAGTTAAAGAACAAAATGATAATTTGCTTGTTACTAGAATGAAAATCTAGTTAAAAACGATAGGGATTAAGAAAGTGACTTATTTCACTCGTAGGACTAATAGATAAAGCTCATTCTAGATGGTTTTCAAGTTAGGTTTATGTTATCTTTTGTTCGTACGTTTCGTTCTTAATTGTCTTTTTCTTATCGATGTAGTGTAATGGTTAGCACAGAGCTTGCAAAGCTTAATGTCAGTTCAAATCTGACCATCACATTATCTTCTTTCCATTTAAGTTCGTATCTAATTATAATCTCATATTTAAAGGTGATAGTTCAAATGGTAGAACATCTGTCTGCACACAGGAAGTATGGTTCAATTCCCATTCACTGCAATTACTTTTTCTTCTCGTCTTCCTTTGTTATTTATTGGTAGATCGAACGATAAGATTGTTAATTGTGAAGTAGTATCGCTCGTCGTTTAATAGCAAAAGTATGTTAGCGTATTGTTAATCATTAATAGTACAAGCCGCTAGAAGATGTTGTTATTCGTAGGTGGTAGAAGTTGGCTTGTAGTTGATTAATGTATAGCCAGTATAATAGTAGTACGTCATGATACGTAATTAGGAGAGTTTAAAAATTGACATGTTAGCTTAGAGATGATTAAAACTGTAATTTACTAGATTAGAAGAATGTTTTGATAGTAGTTAGCATAAAAGGAATAGTTTGGCTATAAATAAGTTTGAAAAGGGTAAATTATGTATTTTAGAAAGAATAATAATAAAGTAAAAATCCTTATGATGACAAGAAAAGATAAAAGAAAGAAAGATAAAGAATATAGCTAAAGGTAAAGCAGTGGTCTTTAAACCATTGATCTGGGTTCAATTCCAGTATTCTTAAAAACCTGAAATTTTAATTTAGGAAAAAAGAAAGTCGTTTAAGCGAGTTTGATTCTGCTCCGAGAGAACGCTTGTGTAGCCTAACACATGCAATGTCGAACGTAGATTAATTCTAAGTGCGTAGAGGTGAGGATAGCACTAAGACTAAAAATATAACAATTTGGATATTCATGTGAAAATACCAAATAATCGCATTTATTTGCTTAAGAGATTGTGAAAAATGTGACAAGATTTTATCGTGTTATATAGGCTTATGCAGATTAGGTAGTTGGTAAGGTAATGCTTACCAAGCCTTAGATCCTTAGTTGTTTGAGAGAACGACAACCACACTGGGACTGAGAAAATCCCAGACTTATACAAGGCAGCAGTGAGGGATTGGACAATGAGCGCAAGCTGATCCAGCTAACACACGCAGATGATGATTTATTTTTGTTAAAAATTGTTTTTTAATAAAGATAAATTTATAGGGTTTTTTTAATCATAAAATCTATCCTTTTTTACGATTATTACCTAAAAAAGGAGAAAGTTCCGGCTAACTCGTGCCAGCAGCCGGTAAAACGGAGGGAGCAAGCGTTTCATCATGACTGGGCGTAAAGTGTTCGAGGTGGTTTGTTGTTTATTGAATTTTCTTTAAAGAGCTTTATCTTTTTAGATTAGAGAAATAAAGACAGTCTATACGGTTTAATATAAATCTGTTCTTCTTAGAGCTTTGATATATAACCTTGTAACATGACAAGTAACAAATAATACTATGATTTATAATATAAAATATATATAAATTTGTAACTTTGAGTCTCATAGAGGATAGCGTACTCTCAGTTTAGAGTGAAATTCATGCAGATTGACGGGGACTCGATGGTGAAGACGGCTATCTATGTGTGTACTGACACTAATGAACGTAAAGCATGGGGAGCAAACGGATTAGAGACCCCGGTAGTTCCATTGCTGTCAACGATGTGTTCGATGTTGATTCTATATTGCAGTATCTTAGCTAACGCGTTAAACACCGCCTGAGTAGTAAGACCGCAAGGTTGAAATTCAAGAAATTGACTGAGATTCGTACAAGCGTGGAGCATGTGGTTTAATCCGTATATAACGCGTTGAACCTTACTATCCTGGACAGTGGAATGATGTATAGTTTTTTTTAAATATCAGCTAAATCTGATATTTATCTTCTAAATAGAGAAATCTTATCATGAATATTATTTTTATAAGTGTCCAAGCCAACACATATTTCCCTTTTAATCAATTCCCAAACAGGCGTTGCATGGCTGTCGTCAGCTCGTGTTGTGTAAGCGTTTGGTTAATTCCCTAAACGAGCGCCTTGTTTATTCTTTTTCTATTTATGAAAGATGAAAGACTGCTCTAACTGTGAGATGAAGTTAAGGATTATGTCAGTCGTCATGGCCTTTATGGATGGCTACACACGTGCTACAATGTGTTATTACAAAGAGTTGCAAGTATGTAAATATGCTAATCTCATTAGATATTAAAATATCACTTTAATATCGTCAAAAATAACCTCAGTCCGGACAATCACTGAAACTTGTGGTTGTGAAGAGGAATCGCTAGTAATCGCGGATCAGAACGCGGTGAATATGTCTCCGAATCTAGTACATACCGCCCGTCACGCCGGAGTTTACTTAATTAAGTATTTATTTTCATTATCTTTTTATATTTTTTTCCATATCAGTTTCTGATATCTTCTTTATATAAAAAGGGATCTTGAATATCTATTAAGGAATAACTAGGGTGAAGTCGTAACACGGTAGTCGTAGGGGAACCTGTCGGCTGGATAATTAATTAATATTTGTTTTTTAATGGTGCACTCACTAATAAACCTACTTCTTTTGGCTCGACCTTGGAATTGACGAGATTATCCGTTATTTCATTAGGGATAACCTTCGGAGTGCCATGTTCTGGGATATTCGCGTACTGATATAGTCCGAGCAACCTCGATTTGCTTCTTGGATCTGATCAATCTCGTTAGTTATGAATTTATTAAAAATAACAGATTACTTAGTTTCCCTTCCTAATTCTAAAACCTCAAGATTGGACGGGTCTACAAATATGTTAAATACTTATATTAAACATTTCTTTATTTCATTTTATCTTAGGTCGTTTATTGATCTTTCATACTGCTACTTTACAGTTATTCTGCTCTTGTAGGTGGTGTTTATCTCTTTAGATACTAGCATTCTTTCTTGCTTCTTCTTTAACTTATAAATTCCTTCTAATTTGACAACTTAATGCTTCACTTAAACAAGAGACTACTGTCTTTACTACTTTTAGCTAAGACTTCCTTTATTCTCTTCTTAAAATTGATGATTAAACGATTTTTCTCTTAAATTTAAATATTACCTCTGTTGCTTCGACACAAAATTTAGGTATTTTATGGATATCGTACATCAACCATTTACTTTCTTTCCTTCTCTTTTTAATGATATTAGTATCATCTTTTGGTTCTTCAAATTCTTCCTTACATCTCACATTAGTTACACTTCTTCCTTCTTTTGGTTTAAGAGAACGATTTCTCTTTTAAATCTCTGAATATATCCTATTCTACTAACTGCTAACAGTTATCTTATATCATCTCCTTCTAATTCATATTAGAGAGTATAGTCATATGTCAGCCTTCTTCTTTACCTACTTATACTATTTCGAACAAAAGGATACTTTCTTAGCTACCTTCTGGTAAGATCTTTAAAAATCTTTGTTTCTACTGCCCTCTTCTTCTCGTCTCCTGCTTTACTTCTATTTCTTTGCTTGTTTTATTTCCTCATTCTGTCCTCTTTTTTCTGTTTTCTCTCCTTTCTCTTGGATTCAAAACTTTATATATTATTCTCTTTATCTTCTCATCTTTCCCATCTCTTTGTCAACTTATATCTCTTCGTTTTCTCTCCTTTAGTTACTCTTGAACGTAATTCTAAACTTTATTATTAAAACATTCTCTTCTATAATCTTTATTTGTTATACTCATAGGGTGAGTAGTGGCCGCTCATTGGGCTCATGCCCCAAGGCCTAGGTTCAAATCCTAGCCCTCGTTTATTCTACGAAAAGAGTAATGGATAAAGTAATAATAGCAGAATAAAAAGTATTTTAGGTATATAGAGTTACATTAGTGAATGTAACTTTTAATTTATTAAGTTAATATAATTTAAGGAATAATGAAAAGAGTAAATAATCTAATAAGTTTTAGAGCTTTCTTTAAAAAAGCTCCAAACCAACCTATCGTTCATAAACACATACTATTCGTCGAATTGTCGAAAATAGATGGTAATATCGTACAGGGCCCATTATCGTTCTTAAGTGGAATTTTTACAGTAAATAATAAAAGAGCATATAAAGATTTAATGAAAGAAAATCAATCAAAACTAAGATTAGTAATTTTTGCGAATATTAAGGCTAAAGAACCAGAAAAAATGATAGAATTAAAAATTAATCAACATAAGGCACGATTATTATTTTTAATAATAGAAAAATATCTTAAAATTAAACATAAATCAATCAAAAACGAAGATTATAGGGATTTTGCAGAAACATTAAAAATAAGATTAATTAAACATTTTAAAGCTAAACTTCATGATGTAATAAACTCAAAAAAATATCGAGGATTAGAAGATTTATTTGATCATTTAATACCTAAAAATGGAACTTATATAGCAACCTTAATTCGACATCAAAATCAAATATTCATCTTACCAAGTAATGCTGAAGAAATATTACCAAAAATGGAGTATGCTTATTCTTCTGGATTATATACAGATATAATTTATAAAAAAGATGTTCCATGGTTATTCTCTTGGTCACAATCTAATCAATATGCAATTTTACGAAAAAAATGGTTTCCTTTATTAAATTTAGCTTATCGAAAACCTAGACCTAGAATGAAAATCTTTACACATTTCGTTTTACCTATTATCCCAGAACATCCTAGATTGTTTGATAAGAATAGAGATTTAGGTGTTAGATCCATTTTAGTCGATTTTTACCTAAATTTAATCAAAATAATCAATAGTTTTAATTTTAGAAAAGATGAAAAATTAGATAAAATTTCATTATTATCGTATTGTAAAACTATGTTTAATTTTTTAAATCCTCATTTTGAACCATTAAAATACCCTGCATCTATTCGTCGTCAAGAGAGAAATACTACTCATATTAAAACTTACAAAAAACATACACGTTTACGAGGACAACAAAAAACCCTTATAAAGCGAGGTTCATTTTAAAAGAGACATTTTCGGGGATCCTTTCAAAAATACGAAAATGTCTCTATCCCTCGAATTTTGAATATTTTCCTCGTTATCCTTTATTTGATATAATCGTCAATTTACAACATTCTTTTTCTAATTGTTTATACATTTTTCTTTTTTTTTTTCTCTTTAGTTACTAACAGGTATTTCTTTGTTATGTCTTATTTTTGATAATCCCTCCCGTCGAACACTTTAGAAGGAGGATGAAAATGAAGTTCTAGACATTTTCATGATCAGTATTCTAGAACAAGTTGGGGGCCAGTGTATTGGTGTCTTTCTGCAACCCGTTAACCAATAAGAGGAAAAGGTTAATTGGCTCCCATCTTCCTCTTGGGTTAACATTTTAGTCTTTTTTAATAAAATTCATCTACTCTTAAGGGTAGATTTTTCACTCTGCCGGGGAGCTAACGTTGAACATGCTACTAAATTCTTCACACACTCAACACTCCCATTTATTCCTGTTTGTTATTATCTTTATGGTTTGTTTTTTGTAATTTGCTTATTATGATCTTTGCTGGATTTTCCTTTTTTAGGTTTGTTTTATGGTATAATGGATTAGTTTGTTGTAAGTGTAGTTATCGTTATGATGCTTTTAATTGTTAAATCTATTTTTATCTTTCTTTTTTGGCTTATTAGTGTCTTCGTCATAGTTACTCGTATCATTAGATAATCCTTTTTTCTCGTTAAGTATTAGGTGTTTATTTTTCTTTTATTTTCTTCGAAGACACCCCCAATAACATTTTTGTTATCAAACCTTTTTAAATTATTAAACCTTTTTTTATCTTTCATGTATTTAAAAGTATTTTAAAAAGTCAAATACAAGTTTCCCATTGCTAGAAATCGACGTTGGTGTTTTAATTATTAATATTTAAGTTTATTACTTTTATTTTAATCATGATCATCAATTTCATTTATTCTTATCATGTTACGTTAGTTTTCTCTATATTCTTTTTGCTTTTTTGTTTATTTTGTTTGTTAATAGCAAACATAGGTAGCATTTCTCTTCATTTTTATCTTTTTACTCACTTTTCCTTCCTTATGTACGTTAACCAGTTTAATTTTTTGGTTAATTTAATTTTTTTATTATTTTTAACTTTATTTATGATAATTTATTTTTTCCATATGAGTTTTTTTTCTTTTCTTTCCATTTTTAACTATTTCATGTCGTCTGTTAATGAGATCTTATTTACGTGTAACCTGATTCCTTTAAATCATGGGTTTCTTCTGTATTTATTTATCGCTTTTGTTTATTCATCTCTTTTCTTCTTTGATAGTAATTTTTCTACTTTCTATCTTTTTTTTAGTTTTAATTCAATTTTAATGATTTACATGATGACTTTTCTATTATTTTCTCTTTATTCTTTCTATGTTATCAATAAAATGATAACTATAATGTTATGCCAATATATTGGCATTTCTTCTAAACAGGTAATTATAACTTTTCGTGTATGTTTTAACGAGTTGTTAAATCATATATCGCCACCAAATAATGGTGTTTTTGTCATATATAATTTTCTTAAAAATTGTCTTTTTTCATTTATGCCCTATTTTAATCCTAATTCTAGAATTCTTTTTTGTTGTACACCGATTGTTTTCTTAGAGGGTAATTTATCAACTATAGAATGTATCTTTTTTCTTTTAGGTTACTTTTTGATTTTAACTTGTTTAATTTTTGTTCAAGCTATTACTACACTTCTAAAGATTAAAGTTTTTATAAAAGAAAGTAGTTTATCTTTTGTTGTTATTCCTTTTATTATGATTTTAAATTGTTATCCTCAATATCATTTATTCATTAGTTTTGTTAGTTTATGTGTCTTATTTATTATAGGTGTTCATCAACTACCAATACCTGCTAAAACTAGTTCTTTTGAGTTTGTTAAACTTAAAGAATTAATTTATAAACTCCGTTCATGGCCTTTAGGTGTTAGAATTGTTCTTCTCATAATAACAATGTGTCTAAGTATTTATTTCGTAAGAAACATTTTCTTTTTAATTTCGACTTTTCTTTTATCATTGGAATTCTTATTTGAATTTCATCCTTATTTTTTTTTAAGAATTCTTATTTCTTTACTTTTTTTACTTAATTTTTTTAAGGTTTGTTTTGTTGATTTAATATCATGTCGTCTTACTATACATACAATGTCATTCTTAATTTGTTTGAGTCTTTTAATCATCATTTTTACTCATCGGTCTTTGGTTGTTCGTTTAATTGCTAATTTTTGCGGTACTATAATTCGTTTCTTAGTTACAGGTGTTATTGAACGTAATGTTATTGTTGAAAGTAGTTTATTATTTGGAAGGGGTAAATTCGTCATGGCTGGAGCTGGAGGTGGTATTACATCACTTCCTAATGAAACTAATGCGATACCCACAATTCCAAAACCTACCGATGTAGCTAAAATTACTAAAGGTCACAATTTTTTTTGTAAGACTAATTTTCCAGATCGCGTTATTGTTAGAACTCAAGAAAAATATCCATTAGAATATAAACCGAGCTATTCTAGATTATTTTATAAATCAATTTATCTAGAAGGTACACCACAATCTTTGCATAATGATGTTAGCGTTGTAAATAATTTTAAGTTAAATATGGGAAGTGCCTTCACTTCTCTACGGTTCTTACAAGATGAAGTTTTGCGATATTATGGTATCCCAACTAGCAATATAGATTATAGACGAGACGCATTTTTCCGCTTTTGGTTAAACCGACCGCTTTTTCCTTTTGAGATTACATCGATGGCAAATATCTGTGAGTATAATTGTAATAAAGAAATTGCTCTTACTGTTACTGGCGTTCATGAACGTTTTGGTAAGCCTGTTGCCAGAACTTTTGAACGTTGCTATGGGTCTCATGATGGTGTCATAACTATTAATAATCAACGTCGTACGGTTGATTGTTATTCACCGTTAACAGATCAACCAATACAGGAAATACTAGATAAAAAACTAATGAATATTGACTATGTGGTTGTTAATAATAATATTGATGATTTTAGTTCTTATTCGACAGACCGTATCATAGGAGTTAAGCCAAATAGCATAAATTATATACCCGCAATTCGTAATATTAATGGAGAAATTGAAAGATTTAAGCATGATCGGAATAATCCCTTTATTATACAAACAGGCATTGACCATCTTACCATTACTACTAATGCTTTAACTAAATTCCTTAAAAAATAGTATGCTTTTTGGATTATCTCTAAACCTTTTAAATTTTAGTTCATCAGTTATTTATCAACTAAAACGCGTTAATATTATTCGTGACGAAGATACATTGGAGTTATTAACTAAGTTAATAGTTGTATCTTTAAGGAAACATTTTAACTTGGAAACTAAACAACCTATAACAATAAGCAATTTAGGTCAATCTTTAGCTACAATGTTCAAATTAGTGACCCCTTCTGAACATCATGCATTATATGAATGTTTTTTCATACATATTTTTGTGACTGAATGGAGCGATCCTCAATATTATTTTCCTTATTTAATAAAGATAGATAAAAGAATATTTATGACTCCATTATATCAACATCTTTTATCTTATGCTCCGGAAGTTCTCTCAATAATTACCAAACAAGACTCTGCCTATCTTTTTGATAAATTACAATCATATTCATCAATGACTTTTGCAGAACAGCTGGAAATCCCTTGGTTACAACGTCTTGAAAGCCAACTTTTCACACGTGATGATGAAAGGTGTTTAATGTTGGCCCAATTGCCTGATCTTGTAATTTCTTATTTGTATAAAATTTATCAACTATTTCTAACTGAGTTTAAGGTTTTTCCTTTCACTTCGGAGGAAATCAAAAGTAAACAAAAAATTTATGATTATCTTATTACTGTAAGGGATTATTTTAATCCTGATGATCAAGGCCGTTGATTTTCCCTTTTAATTGCTAATTTTACTTTTTGATAGTATTGGTTTCTATGATAGGTGTAAGGATTAGTTTTATCGTCTTGAATGTCGTGTGGCAGTTATAGTTTTTAGGCGTTGATTTAGTGTATATATTATTTTGTTGTTAGGACTATAGTTTAATTGGTAAAACTTGTCATATAAATGACTCTTGTAGGTTCAAGTCCTACTAGTCCGCTTATTCGAGATATCTAACTTACTTTTTATATTTATCATATTCTTAAACTTTGTCATTTTAACATCGTTGATACTCTTTCTTTTCTTCTACTATCTCTTGATATTTCTTTATTAGTATCTTTTTCACCTTTCCCTACTTCTTACTTCATTACACATTCTTCGACAATATCTTTTTAATTATTCTTTTCATATTTTCTTCCTTCGTCATGTAATTGTACTTTTCTCTTTCTCTCTTCTTTTTTGTGTTATAATGTGATCTATCAAAATAGATGCAGATTAGTTACCATCTTGAATGTTGTGCAGCTTCTATGTAATATGGTATTTTATTTAGTATTTAGAAAAGGTTAGTAGACTGTATGTCATTTTTGGTGTAGATAATAATTTAAGTTTAGATATAATATATATATAGTATCTTTATGAAGAAGGTCAGTTTATCTTTTTCCTTTAAAAAAGAATACTTCTGTAGTTTAATGGATAGAACAGTTGCCTTCTAAGCAATAAATGAGAGTTCAAATCTCTCCAGATTCTATTTTTTTATTTTAAAAATTATGTTTAAATTTTTAACTTTAAACTTAGATTGTTAGTTTATTAGTTAAAAGTTTGTTTTATTTTAGTTTTTAACTCATTTATTCATTCTTCTATCTCTAAAAAGCTTATTATACGTTCTTAAGATTGTTAGTTTTACTTTATTTTGTATTTTAATGTCATAATTATTTAATTAAAAGTTATATTTTAGCTTTCTCTTTTAGAAGTTATTAAGTGTATTATATTCTTATTTATCTATTTTAATAAATATTCTAACGTCTTATATTTTCAAGCTTATTATTTTTGACAATCTTGTTTATTTCTAATTATATATGTTTCTTAAGTTTGTTATTTTTAACATCATCTTAAATCATATTGTTTTAACTTTGTCTTTTAAACGTTTATTTTAATTTCTCTAATGTCATAATTATACTCATCATCTCATAATTATCATCTTGTTATTACTTTTAATCATACAAACATTTTTCATAACGTTATCGATAAGCTTCTAACTATCTTCCCAAACCATGTCTCTTTAGTGTTATTTACCTCCAAATCGATAAATATCGTCTTTTCTCCATGTCATCTTTATAGTACTTATTTTTAGCTAATCTTTTTAAATTAAAAAGTGATATTTTAATGGTACTAGTTAAAAGTTATTATTATGATCTATCATGTATTATTCTATCATCCAAAACCCAAATCATACGTTTTAAAGTTTGTTAATCATACTTTTAATGTTTTTATACTATGTTTTTTTAACATCATAACCATTTATCAAAAAAGCTGTATTCTAACTTTCTAATCTAGATTCATTATCTTAACATGTCAATATCTCTTTAAATCTTAGTTTAACGTTTAATATCAGCCTTAACATCTTCTTTCATAATTTAACTTCTAACTCTAATACATCAATTACCGATTTTCTCAACTAAACCAACCGTCTTCTTTTATCATATTTTTCTAAGTTGTCATTTTATGATCTATACTAAGTTATCCGTCTATATGTCATCATTTCTCTAAATCTTTATTTAACGTTTATATTAATCTTTATACATCAACTAAACTTCTAATCCTCATACATCTTTATCACTTTCTCAACCAACATCTTCTTCTATCATATTTTTTTTGAATTGTCATTTTATGGTTTATACTTAGTTAACCTGTCTATCTTCATTATCTCTAACGTTATCTAATCATGTTTTTTAAGTCTAATTATACAATCTTAACTCTAACTATTATACTTTCATCATTCTTATAACTGCTAATTTTACTATATTCTTCTAAGTACTCATTTTATAGCCGCTCTAACGTTTCTTATTCTTACATTGTTATCTACCTAGCTGTAGTTTTATCTTATTTATTATTTTTAAAGTGTTATTTTAAGTTATTTGTTAATTCTTACCTTTTAACCTAAAATCTGTAGTTAACTGGATAAAACACTGGACTTCGAATCCAACGTTATCGGTTCAAATCCGATCAGGGTTAAGGGTTAATTCTTTAATTAGTTAAATTATTTCATTCTTATTCATAATTTATATCTTCTTTTTTATTTATTATCTATATATTATCTTTATCGATGATATCTAAGGTTAAAAATGTTATTCTGTTAGTTAAGATTATTGTTTTAACTGATAATTTTGTCTTTTAAGATTAATAGTTATTTTGTGTGATTACTAAGATTATTGTTTGTTAAATTTGATAGCTATATTCAAAGTTTGGTGGATAGTCTATGATGTTTATTATATTATTTTTAGGTTATTTGATAATGTAGCTAATGATGTATACGAGATGAATAGATACTTTAAGCGTTCTTTAAACATATGATCAGCTATCATCATTCCAATTGATATCAAATAACTTTCAAATTAATCTCTTTTAAAGATGTAACATAAAATGAAGATTATTGTTTTTACCGAATAATGAAATGGTGTTATTTTTGTCATATAACTGTGATGTATATTATTTTTGAGAGGATAATTATTATTTGGAAGTATTTTTAATATATTATAACATAGTGTATTTTCGTTTTATGTTCCAAATTATTCTATAAGTATAGTTATGATGTAGTATGAGTTTTTTTATCTTTATCTGTTCCTTCCAGAAGTTGTATATTTGATTTAGTTGTAATGTAAGATTAGTTATAATTGATAATAATGGAAAACCGTATTGTCTTCTATCTGTAGATGTCTTAGTTAAGAATAAGATGTAAACTAGCCGTAAAGTTGACTAAAAACATAATTCTTGTTATTATAGATGTTTATTTTAGTTTATAGAAATAATGTAATGAGTGTTGATGGTTTTAAAATGTTAATTTTTTGTCTTTCAGCTAAGATATAATATTTGTCTGTTGAATGTCTTTTTGGGTAACGTATTTGGATAAAAAATGATATTAACATTGATAGCTGTATTTTAAAAGTTAGATGATGAATTTTATTTGTTATTTTATGTAAAATGTATCTAGCTATACTTCTATACTTCTTTTAAACTGCTAAATTAAAACTATTCTAGATAGTACGTATCGCATAGTTATACTTTTTATCTTTCATAGGATCTTAAATATGACAATACAACCGAAGCTATAACCTTGAAGTTAGTTTTTTCTTTTAGTTAAAAATTGTCTATTTTTGTGATTTTAAGATCCCAAGAGAGTAATCAAATAGTAATTTAAGATTATAGCTATTAATGACATACCATCAGTGTTAATTTATAGTTTAAAACATTATTTTCGATAACTTAGCGAATAAATAATCCATCGTTTATATAACCAAAATACAACATAAAAAAACCATTATCAAGGTTAAATTCTTAAATTGTCATTTTTTATCTCCAATACAATTATCAAAAAGACATTCAACAGACAAATATAACGAGTAAAATCATCGCTCATAACACTTAAAACACAACTCAAAACTGATTATCAAGTTAAATTCTTAATGTATTTTTGACCTTCCATATTACAACATAAAGACGTTCCATCCGAAGTATAATAATCACTTTTCAACAGCTCGAATTTTGCATTATCTTACATCACAACTAATATTAGAGATACAATGAAAAACGAGAATATTAACGGATAAATCATTCTTCTATGCTTATAGTATCCTAACATTATATTTTATCATATTATCGTATCTATTACACGTACTATTATTAAACTTACAAACTATCTTAACATCCAGAATAACATATTTAACCCTTCTATACCTTTATTCTTTTAATCGTTAGAAACACAAAAGATACATTAATAGTTAGTTACCTATTACCTTCTTAAACAATAATGAAGGAAAAAACATCTTATACACAAAAAATAACTATCCAAATATACTTTTTCATTATTAACAACATCATGATAATATTCGACATCTAAATGAATATTCCTTCTATAGAAACATTTTTTCATTTTATAGATACATCACACTATATTCTTATTATTCACAACTATATTATAACGACTACAACCAACATCCTACCAGATAAGATATTACGTTTTTCAAAGCCAACTTTATAACTAATCTTACATTAAACTAAACTCAAAAAATAACTCCTAGAACGAATAGAAAAAGCATATTATACAGATAAAGAGAAAAAAATTCATACTACATCATAACTATATTATTAATAAAACAAGAGACGAAACGAATAACGGACGATATACAAAAATACTCCCCTTCTTCTATCATCTTTATCTTTAACCTACTATAACTAAGATGCAATACTATACTTCTAATTCATTTGTCTAATCTACGTACTACGCTAAGTTCAAATTTAACAATCTATTAAACAATTTTAACTCAATCAACTTATCATATCTACAAGCTAATACAACTTAGTCTCAATACTCTTATCACACTATCTTATAACTACAAAAGATAATTCCTTCTATAACACTATTTTCATTTTAAGCTGTATCACAACTATAATTATACTCTTAGAACAACTTGGAACGTAAAACAAAGATACACTAATAATTATAACTTTTATCTTTATTCTAAGAAATCTTACAAAAAAAAAGATATTATCCCTTTTTCTCTTCTTCTCGTGAATATATTTAATGATTTTATATATATTCAAATCTTTTATTTATTCTTCCATTGTTGATAGGTAGCATTTCTTACATTGTTGAACGTAAAGTTAGCTGCATTACAATTACGTATAGTCCTAATCTTGTTGGTTTGCAGGATTATTACACCTTTTGCTGATGCTGCAAAACTTTTATTAAGAAACCATTATTCTTCCCCAGCTAATAGATGTTATTTCTCTTAGCTCCCCTTTTAACTTTCATTTAGCTTGTTATTGGATTGTTTTACTTTATCTTTTACTGAAACTTTATTAGATTAATTTAGGTATTTATCTTTTAGCTATTTCTTCTTGGTGTTTATGGTATTAATTGCTAGGCTGTCAAGTAACTCGAGATATGCTTTCTTGGGCTATTAGATCTGCTGCTCAAATGATTTCTTATGATTTCTATTGGTTTATTTTAATGAATATTTTAATTACTGTTGTTCTCTTAATTTACGTATCACTGAATTTCAGGAATCTTTGGTTAATCATACCTTTTCCTTTATTTCTACTTTTTTCATTTCTACTTTGCTGAAACTAATCGTGCACTTTTGATTTACCGAAGCTGAAGGGGAATTAGTTGCTGGTTTAATGTAGAATATTCGGCTGCTTCTTGCGTTATTCTTTATCGGTGAATATGTTAATATTTGCTATGTCTACTTTATCTGTTCTCTTTTTTGGTTCTTATTCCATTTTATTTATCTAGTTTTATTACACCTAATTTCCTTTAACTTTTACTTTGGTTTTTTGAGGTTTTTATGTTCAACATACGAAACCTTCTTTACTTGCTTGTGAATTCATGATTATATTGAACGCTCCTTTTTTATATAATATTCCAACCTTTAATCGTTTCTTTGATATCCTACGTATCAAACTTTATCTTTTCTTTTCACCCTTATCAATTATTCTCTCTTATCCCTTCTTTTTGGTTTGTATTAAAATTAATATTATTGTCTTATTCTTATGGGTTAGAGCTTCTGCCTCGATATCGTTATGATGCTTATGAGATTAACTTGAAAGTTTTCCTTCCTATTTCTTTTGGATATTTATATTTACTGCTAGCTTTCTCTTTTTAATGATGCTTTACCTCGTTTAACTTTAATCGTTTTTTCTCTTCTTAAATCTATCTAAGCTTCATAATCAATAGATAAGATTCCTTTTATCTAATTTATCGTTATTAATAGTATACTACATTATAACAGAATTGTTAAGCGTAGTAGTTATAAGTATAGTTTAGAAAGTTTAAAGTAGGTTTTAAACCTATAATTGATGTTTATGAAGATATTTTTTCTTTTAAGAGCATGATATTTAATAATTTTATAACATAAAGCTTTCTAATATATCGCTTAGGTTATATGCATAGTTTATTATTTATTTTTAATATTAAATTATGCCCCTCACTGATGAAACGTTGGTTGTTCAACGAACCATAAAGATATCGGAACATTATATCTTTTCGGATTTTTGCCGGATTAATAGGACATTTTACTCAATTATCATAAGATTAGTTAGCTTATCCTGGCTTCTATTTTACAAAATAATTCAATTATATAATGTATTGTAACCTCTCATGCATTAGTTATGATCTTCATGGTCATGCCTGTTGATAGGTGGTTTTGTAATTGGTTTGTTCTTTATTAATTGGTGCACCTGATATGTTTTCCACGTTGAATAATTTATCATTTGGTTATTAATCCCATCTTTTGCTTTAACTTTATCTACTATTGTTGAAGTGTTCTGGTACTGGATGGACTATATATCCACCTCGCAGGTATACAAGCTCATCTGGTGCTTCTGTTGATCGCTATCTTCTCACTTTCATATAGCCGGGATCTTCTTTATTAGGTGCTATTAATTATTGTTACTATACAAAATATGAAAGTCCTTCTTTATCTTGGAATCGTTCCATTATTTGTTGGGCTGTTTATATAACTGCTTTTATTATTAATCTCTCTACCAGTCTTAGCTGCTGCTATACTATGTTATTATGATCGTAATTTCAATACTTCTTTTTTTGACGTCTGGTGGAGGTGATCCTATTCTTTCAACATTCATTTTGGTTCTTTGTCATCCGGAAGTATATCCTTATACTTCTGGTTTTGGTATCATTAGCCATACTACTAGTTCTTGGTTGGAGACCTGTTTTTGTTTAATGGGAATGGTATGCTATTATTAGTATTGGTATCTTGATTTATTGTTTGGCTCATCATATGTATACCGTCGGAATGGATGGATACTCGTGCTTATTTTACAGCTGCTACAATGCATTATTGCTATTCCTACTGGTATTAAAGTCTTTAGTTTGGTTAGCTACTCTTTGGTGGTTATATTAATCTCTGTTGCTGGTTTATTCTTTAGGTTTTATTATTTTATTTACTCTCAGGCGGTCCCAGGTATTATCTTAGCTAATGGTATTGATGTTTCACTCATGATACTTATTATGTTGTTGCACATTCATTATGTTTTACCATAGGTGCTGTTTTCGCTCTATTTGCTGCATTTTACTATTTGGTCTAATATTCTATGGTTCTTATCGTGAGATTTAGGAATACATTTCGTTTTAACTTATAGGAGTTAACTTAACTTTTCCCTATGCATTCTTAGGTATGGCATCAACCTCGACGTATACTGATTATCCTGATATGTATGCTTTGGAATTTTGTTGCTAGCTTTGTAGTTTAGTTACTGCTACAGGTATTGCTATCTTATACATGATTTGGATGCTTTCAATTATGCTCATCAACGATCTCATCATCTTAATTAGAGGAGGATCTTTTTTCTATCAGTTTATTATATTAGTCTATAAGATTTTTAACTTAATATTTTGTTTTTTTCTAAAGTGTACAATTATATTTAGTGACTATTTTCATAGACAGTCACTGAAATACATATTTTTTTATGTATCTTGCAGATGCTAAGATTAGAGGGCAACTATTACACAAGGTAATAAGTTCGAGCCCAGTTATATAATTAAAATTTAACTCTTAAAAAATGAAATTCTTCCGATTTTTATGGAATAAGATCAAAACTGATCCTGAATATTTAATTTCTATTTTTTTAAATCTAATGTATATAGCAATAGCTATATTTCTTGCTCTTCTTTTTAACGATTATTTTAAGAGATTTTTACGAGAATCTAAAGAAGACAGAGCCACTCGTCGTTTAAAGGAGTCTGAGTTGTTAAAAGAATTTAGACAGATAAAAGCTGATCGAAAACGAGAGGAATACGAAAAACGACAACGAGAGAAAAACGAAAGAAATAATAGAAAGTAAAAAAATAAAGAGAATAGAAATGATTTGAATAGTTGATATCAGACGACAAGACTAGAGTTAGATTATCTAATAAAGATAATTAACTCAACCGTAGTTTATGGTTTAAAACCTATAAAAGAAAAGGGTTTGGCGGAACTGGTAGACGCGTTAGATTTAGATCTAATTTCTTAAAGAGTGCCGGTTCAAGTCTGGTACCTCAATGTTAGATTACATGCAAGGACCGTACTTCATCCATATCATATGGTGACAAAGTCCTTGGCCATGTTAATGTCTATGGCAGCTTTCGTACAGCAATAGGAGCACGATGTATATGCATGCATACATCGACGGCGTTATTTATTGTTTGGTCTTTTTCATGTTATGTATTATGATTTTTTGGTGGCGTGATGTTATAAGAGAATCTACTTCGAAGGAATGCATACTAAAACAGTTCAATCAGGTACGATTAGGCTTTACATTCATTGTATCTGAAGTATGTTTTTCTTTGGATTTTTGGGCTTTTTTCATTCTGCATTAGCACCTGCTATCTTCTATTGGTTGTCGTTGGCCACTATGGGTATTGTTCCTTAACCCATATGGTATCCTTAGTTAATACTATATTTCTTTTATCTGGTGCTACTATTACCTATACACATGCTTAGTTAAGGGTGTTTGTCTAAAACTTTCTTTGGTTTTGTGAAACACTATGTATGCAGTGCTTTTACCTTACTTCAGTGAAGAATATTTAACTGCTACTTGCTATCTCTGATGGTATATGGTTCTGTCTTATATGATTACTGGTTTACATGTACTCATGTTATTATTGGTACTATTTTTATATCTGTTTACTTCGTTTCTTAAAATCTCTATTTCACTCGTACATCATCTTGGTTTCGAATTTAGTGCTATATTGGCATTTTGTTGATGGTGTTTGGTTATTTGTTATTTGACCTTATATTGGTGGAGTTTAGATAATTTAACCTTTTTTTTCTGTTATCCTAATAGAGCTAATAATATTCGATTAGCTCACTATTAGAAAAACCATATAATATTGTTAATTTTATATTAAGACACATTGAAGATAGAACCAAAAGATAAAATTAAAAGAACAATAAAATTACGTGATGCTTCCTTGATAGAAAGTTGAAATCGACGTTGATAGAAAAGTAGATGATAAATTCGTTTTAAGATGACTACTCATTCGAATAATAGGAATATTTTTAGATAAAATGGGACTATGTGAAGTGACATCTCAGTAACATAAGGAAAGGAACAAAATTTTTGACTCGTTAGTAGCGGTGAGCGAAATTCGAAAAAGCCTTGTATTTTAAATAGTTAATAAGAATATTGATTGAAAGAAATAACCAAGGAAAGTGTAGTCTTGTATATTAAACTAGTAAAAAAAAGCAAATATAAAAAATAAATGGATGTTAAAGCCCGTGAAACTTTGATTATAGAAAATTTGGTCACTAAATCGCTCAAGTATAACATTTCTAATCGATAGTGAACATAAAAGTACTGCGAAGGAAGGTGAAAAGTACTCTGAAATAGAGGTGAAAGATAACATAAAATCGCGTCTTCTTAAATTAAAAAATTATTAACAGCTGAGAAGGAAGTTATTATTCAGCGTACTTTTGCATAATGGGCTAGCGACTTAATTTTTATAGCAGCTTAAGAAGTAATTTCGAAAGCATAGTGAACGAGTCTTAAAATGGCAATTAGTATAAAAATTAGACCGAAGCCAAATGAGCTAATTATGTCAAGTTGAAGCAAGAGTAAACCCTTGACGGAGACTGAACCCACGTCCGTGGAAATGTACGGATGAACTATGATTAGGGGTGAAAGCTTATCAAATTTGGTGATAGCTGGTTTTCCACGTAAATTTATTTAGGTAAGCATTATTCTGTATTAAATAAGGTCGAGTAGAGCTGATATCTAGGGGATTTCAGTCTTACTAGAGTCACCATAACTTCTAATTCTTTATTGAATGATAGTGAAAATATAGGTGCTAAGGTCTATATTAAAGGGAAATAGCCTAATCGTCAACTAAGTCTCTAATTTTTATCAGCATAGTGTAATAAATGTATATGAGTATTGACACAGGAGGTGGGCTTGGAGGCAGCATCCTTTGAAGAAAGCGTAACAGCTCACTGATTTAACTCATATATATTGACAATGTTCGAGCTTAGCTTCATTTATTTTTTAACCAAAGTACGATCTTATTATTAAGAGGTAGTGAACGTTCTGTATATTTTTTTAAGATTATTCGTGAGAATAGTTTGTCATATCAGAATTGCAAATGCTAGCAGAGTAACGATAAATAATATGAGAAATATTATCGCGTAAGTCTAAAGGTTTCATCAGCCATGATAATCAGCTGATGGTTAGTCGTCCCTAAGATATTTTTTTAATATGACAATATTATCGATGGGCAAATAAGTTTAATCTTTATAACGTAATTTATAGTGGATTTTTATAATTCCAGAAAAGACTTTAATAACCGTACTTAATCCGACACAGGTAGACAGTAGAGTATACCAAGGCGCTTGAGAGAAGAGTGTTTTAAGGAACTCGGCAAAATGACTCCGTTAACTTCGGAATAAGAGGATCTTTGTAATGATTTATTCTTATTTAGACAATTTAAATAAAGATAAATTATTCTTAGATGGCACAAAAGAGGGTAGCGACTGTTTATTAAAAACACAGACTCTGCAAAATCGTTGAGATGAGTATAGGGTCTGACGTCTGCCCGTGCGAGTAAGGTAAGGTGACGGGTTTATAAAAGGAAAAATATTATGAAAATAATATTAATCTGATTAAAAAAGCTCTGATCTCAATCTCTACGTAAACGCAGCTGTAACCCTGACGGTTCTAAGGTAGCGTAAATTCCCTGTCGGGTAGTTCCGACCTGCATGAATGACGTACGACTGCCCCGCTGTCTCTAATGCTCACTCAGTAATTGAAATTTTTGTGCAGATGCGAAAATACGGCTAGACGGAAAGACCCTATGCACCTTTACTATACCTTTATTTTTTTTGATTAATGATTTTTTTGCGTAGTAGATTGTCATGCTTAGAATTTCCAGATTTAGGTCTGTTGATTAAGGCGAAAGTGAATTGACATTCAAAGGAAAATCAAAAAATATTCTAATAAGTATTTATTACTTTAATAGATGATAGTTAAAAGTTGGTAGTTACTGGGGTGGTAGCCTACTAAAAAGTAACGAGGCGCGCATAAGGTGTTTCAAGTTAATTTTAATTATTCTTCTTGAGTGCATGGCATAAAACTGCTTTACTTTTTGATAGACATATTAATTAAGTAACATTTGATGTTTGCATAGTGATCCAGTATTGGTGTGGAAATGATACTGCTTAACGGATAAAAGTACGCTAGGGATAACAGGCTGATATTCCTCGAGATGTCCATATCGACGGATTGTTTGGCACCTCGATGTCGCTCATCACATCCTGAGCTGAAGGAGGTTCCAAAGGTTAGCTGTTCGCCTATGAAAGTGGTACGTGTAGCTGGGTTTAGACGTCGTGAGACAGTTCGTTCCTATCTACCGTTTTTATTTGAAAAATTCTAAACGGTTATCTTCAGTACGTAGAGGACTGAGATGACTATACTTGCGTGTTGGAGTATTTTCATGATTATATCCAACTCTTTTTATTTGAGTTTTTTTGTCATGTTGTACATGCTTCATAGCGTATATCACTTCTAACCGCTGAATGCATATAGCTGGGATAAAAGCGTTTATCAGGATTATTTTTCTATTTTTATTTAGTAGATTACTATTTTTGGAGATATATTTAGGTTTTTCGAGATTCTTATTAAATATGTTAAAAAACATAACTTAATGACAAGCAAATAAAAGTATAATATCTTCCTAGAAATATAAATGTTCTATATTTTCATTTTCTTTTTTTAAGGTAACCTTTATAGACTATCTTTTCTCTTGTAGCTTAATGGATAGAGTATAACACTGCGGATGTATTATGTAGGTTCAAGTCTACCAAGAGAGATTTAAATTTCATTATACAAAAATCGGAACGAAACCATTCAGACCTCGATCTTTTTTGTTTTTGTAGTTGCATTATTATCTTTTAATGACGATGATAACAATTGTGAAGTTTAATTTTTTTTCTAATTTTAATCTCTTCTTATCCTTTGCTAGTAGCTCAAGGTTAGAGCAATAGTCTGTTAAACTAAAGATATTGGTCAACTCCAATCTAGGGTGTGGAATTATAAAGTAATCTAAATAGAAGAGATGCTGAATGGTTAAAGCGACGGATTGTAATCCGTTCCAGTTAATGTTGATGGTTCGAGTCATCTCTCATCATATAAAGGTTTTTAACGTTTTAGAGTTTATTGAAATTATGTTTTTTCTGTTGGATCTTGTACTAAATTCATCTTTGTATTTATTATTACGATTTCTATATTGTTATGTTTATTCTAATTGTATTAGTAATATCTAGAGTTAGTTATGTTTATACCATTTTTTATTATTAATAAATCTTGGTTCATCATATGATTATATTCCTTCATGTATTTAAACGACGTTAATGTGAATAAGTTTTTGGGAAGATTGAAATAGATATCGTTCCAGAAGATTCTTGAAGTCGCTTGATAATGAATATCAAAGTTGGAAGAGTTAGGTTTTCGATGGATATTTTCACCAAATACGAGTTAATTTGAACTATCTTAGAAATCTCATTTAAATATGATAACATCAAATGTAAAAGATACAACGATTTAATTTTATGCTCCTCATTATAAAACTAATTTTTAATTATGATTTAATTCATGACGTGATCTTATGCCATCTTAGCTAGTTTATGGTAATGATATATCATCAACTGTTGGGATTTAAAACCTGATATTTTTACCTCGACAGGCCATGCTCATCATTTTGCACTTACAAACTCGGATTATCAAAATCGTTAAAAGTAGACAAATATTTCCTCGTATATCTAATTAAACGCGCTTTCTCATGATTTACGTTATTTCCTGATTAATGCGTTCTTTTGGTTGAATAAAGGTATTCGACTTCTGATTCATCTTACCCTATTATCATTCTTTATCTCTTTTATCGTGATTCAGAATGGAATTAGATTCTTATATTTTAGATTACAACAATTCCTTAGTTCATCTCATCAAATATCGGTTATTTATTTCAAGATTTTCCTTATGTCATTTAAAACAGTCTTCGTTCTATCTTATCTTCTTTTACTTATTCATCATTTAAGAAATTAGTTATTTAACGTCAACGCGTATATACTGAAACTGAAAATGATCTATTTTGAATTTACTCTCCTCTTATGTCTTTTCTCTCGATTTTATTATTAATAAATCTAATAAATGGCAACAAAAACGTAAATTACCTCTAATCAATTTTTACAAAGACAATCACCTATATCGTTTTTTTTTGAGCATAAAGTTAAAAATATAAAAGTGATTATAATAAGAAAGATAGTCCATATACTGAATTAATAGTTGTCTCGTGTTAGACTATTACGATATTTTTATACATGGGGTGAAACTCAATGATCAAGATTATTTTCCACAAGATGCATTTATCCATGGTTAGATGATATCACAAAAACGTAAATATAAGAGGAAAAATTACAATTCTGCTGGATTAACCTCCTGAATTTGATTAGAAGAAGATAGAATCATGATATTTTTCTTATCTAATACTAATTTCATGAATTGATTCTTTTACTATGAATATTCTTCTTTTTGATTATGAAATTATTCTTGATCGAAGATATTTTACAAAATCCTTCTCGATGTTTTTGTTGGATTTTCCTCTTTTAGGTTTCTTCTTTACGTTTTATTTAGTTGGTTCTTCTATCTCTATGTTTATTTCTTGATTATCGAAAGTAATTTTACATAATAATTTACCTCAACCTTCTATCTTTAAATTCTCTTCTTCTTTAATGATAATCATCATTGGTCAGAATATATGGGATATATATCTTGAAGAAGAGCTGTTCTGAGGATGCTTTAGGAAGATTATGATTTTGAACAAGACGTCAGATCTTGAAGATACGGAAGAATCTGAATTTTGGGATGATCTTTTTCTTGATTGTGCGATGATCGTTTAAGTATTTGAAGAAATCTATAGTTTCTAATATGAATCAAGAAGTTGTTCGATTATGATAATATCTATTTCATCTTAATCTGGGAAAAATATAAAAAACATCCTTTTTTCTACACCTGTTTTAACAATAGCCTCTCTTTCCTATTATTTTGGAAAAGAAATTACTCGAAAATTTACTTCCTGAATATCCTCCCTTTATATCTATTTGGTTATTTTAGGAAGATGAAGATGAATTTTCCTTCTCTTTATTTATGATCAACATTTGAAAATTATCCTGGAATTACTATTACGAAGGTGATTCTGTAGTCATGATGAAGATTTTTGACTCTGGTGATACAGGATGGTGAAGGTCATGATTTTCTTGACCTTGATACTATTATCAAACCACTCCAAATTGATTCTGCTCCATTAGTCCATTTTATTGGTTTAATTATTATGTCGTATTTTTCGTTATTTATTCTCCTTCCGTATCCTTTTCCTCATATCCTTTTGAAATTGAACAAGGAACTTTACGACGATATGTTGATGAAAGTATCATTATAGTTATGAGGACTTTAGGTAGTGAAGATTTAGATGAAGCTTGATGAAGATCTCTTCTAGAGGACGCTGATCATCATAGGACAGTTTTGATGAAGATGATGATGAGATGATTTAGAAGAGATTTAAGTACTTTATTACTCAACTTCCCTACTCATATTTTTTCCTCTTCTTCTTTCTTTTATCTTTTCTTCTATTATTTTAATAATTTCAAATAATGTTCTTTTTTTGTTTAAAGTTTTTACTTTTAATCTGGTATGTTTGTGTAACTGTTACATCCAGTACACTCAGTATTACTATTAGTGTACCTTTTGTTGCGCGGCTGCTGTTGCTCTTTTTAGGCTGATTTTTTAGCTTTTGTATTTGTAGTTTATATAGGAGCTATTGCTGTACTTTTTGTTTGTTGTATGATGTTAAATCTACGTTCTACAAGGAGATAATGAAGCCTAAAACATTCTTTATAATGGATCACAACGATTGATTTTTATCTTAATTTTATTATTTTTATCTACGAATTATCAATAAGTTTTGCTAGCTTGATACTTTAGGACTTTCAATATACTGGATTGGATTCAACATATTGATACTACCAATAATGCAATTATTAGGTGTCTATTTATATATACTTATATTTTGTTATATTTCCTTTTAGGCTTTATTTTGTTGATTTCAATTGATAGGTTCAATTCTTTACACTTAAACATGCTTCCGTATAAGACGACAAAATGTCTTCGAACAAACCGGAGAAACACTTTTCGCTATTCGTTGTGTAATTCCTCAATTAGCTTTCGAACCGGCTACTCCTATAATGGAGGGAATTATTGACTTCATAATTATATCTTTTTTATTTAATACTAATTAGTTTTGGTATTGTGGATTTTCGCTATCTTATATCGTTTTGGTATATTATTCGTCCACCAGAATCTTTTGTTGCTTGGACTAATCGAAGATATGAAAAAATTCCGTAAATTTAGTTCACTCTTCAAGATTGAAATTTTTTGGACTGTTGTACCAAGTTTCATAATACTTATTGCCATCCCATCATTTGCTTTACTTTATTGCAATGGATGAGGTTATCACCTTCTTTGACTTTAAAGCTATTGGACATCAATGTATTGGTCTTATGAATATTCTGATTACGAAATATGATGGCGTTTTCTAATAATATTGCCTCGATAGTAACTTAATCTTCGAATCTGATCGCATTAGGAGAGCATCGTTTATTGCATAGTTGATAATCCTGTCGTTTTACCGATCTTTCTATTCGTGTTATTACTTCATTTGACGTATTCATGCATGGTCGGTTCTGCTTTTGGTGTAAAATGTGATGCAGTTCCTGGTCGTTTAAATCAAGTTTTCATACAACGAGAAGGAGTTTTCTATGGTCAACGTTTCAGAGTTATGTGGTTAATCATGGCTTCATGCCTATTATGATCAAGCTGTTGGCTTTGAGGAGTATTTCTTGGGTTAAATCAACTAAATTAGATTAAATTAGAAATCTTGATATTGTCAAATAAGGATTTGATTAGCCATTTATTAAATATAATAGAATGTCATTATTTTAGCTCATCTTTTAAATTTTGGTATAATTAATAAATAAAATCATAATTAAAAGAAATGATAGATTGGAATAAATATTCCCCAACCGAGCAAATGGCCCTATTTATTATTATCGTTGGCTTATTAATATATTTTTTTTGTGTATTTGTTGGATTTGTAAATTTTATCTTAATAATGATTGTTTTAGTTATTCTGATAATTTTAATAATCTTAATTATTTTAGTTTTATTGGCAAATCCGTTAATTTGGATACCTTTAATGTTTTTAGTTGATTAATTATTCAATTATTACAAAATGGTCCTCCTTAAATCTTCTTTCTAATTATGCCGATTTTTTTCAGATTTCTATTTCGTTTTATTTGATTCATCGCATCATGGGGGATAATGCAATCTTTATCTTTGATTAATATCTTGATTGCATTTGAGCTCGTTATTAGCTTGCTTGGAGTTTTATAGCTATTCTTTATATGTGATGATATTATTGGTCAGATTTTTGCATTAGTTATTCTTCTGTTGCTGGTTCGAATCTGCTCTTGTTTAGCTGCTGTTGGCTTATGCTCGTATCAAAAGTAATATTAATGTTACGTTATCTTACTCTTAAGGCTTAAAATGAGTTATTCGTTTTTCTCCCTTTTTGCCTTTCTATTTTCTCTAACATTCTTTCCTTTCCTTATCCTCGTATTTTATTATGTCTTTCTGTTGGTTTTTCATTATTTCTATTTACTCATTTTTTACTCTGATACTGTTTATCTTCGGTATTTGGTTTACTTGGTTCATTAGAAGTAACTTTTAGCTTATTTGATCCTTTAACTAAATTATGTTATTTGTGTTTCTTTTATTTCGTTTCTTGTTCATCTATTCTTTAGATTATATGAGATGATCCTGAATTAGCTCTTTATGTCATATCTTCCTTATTTACATTTTTTATGTTTTTCTTGTAAGTGCGTCTAATTGTTGTTTTATTTATGGGTTGGGAAGGTGTCGTTTGAGTTCTTATCTTAATTAACTTTTGGCACTCGTGTTAATGCAAAAGTCTGCTATTAAGCTGTTATAGTTAATAAAATTGTGATGTTTTATTAATGTTTGCTTCTGCTATCTTCTTAATTATCAAACTTTAGATTATATGACTAATTTTTGGTAGTGTTCCTTTCCCTAATCCTCTTATTAGGCATTCCTGTCATTGATATGTGTATTTTTCTTCTTGGTGCGCTGCCGCTAAATCTGCTCAATTGTTTACATACTCGGTTACGATGCTATGGAAGGACCTTCTCTGTATCTGCTTTGATTCATGCTGCTACAATGTAACCGCTGGTATCTTCTCTATTGGTTAGATGTTCACCTATTAGAATTCTCTGAATTTACTTTCTATAGCCGCTATTAGGTTCTTTAACTGCATTTTGCTGCTACTGTTGCATTATGTCAGTGATATTAAAAGAATAATTGCTTATTCACATGTAGCCAACTAGGTTATCATGTTATTTGCAGTTGTTTTTCAGGTTACTTTTGCAATGTTTCATCTTTAATCATGCATTCTTTAAAGCTGCTTTTTTTGAGTGCGGTTCTGTTATTCATTCATTTGCTAGAACAAGACTTACGCCGTATGGGTAAGTCAATTATTACCTTTAGCTTATTTCTACATTATGGTTCATTATCCTTAATGGGATTTCCTTTTATCAGGATTCTTCTCAAAGGACGATCCTTGAATTAGCTTTCTTCATCTTTTTCTTCATTGGGTTTTTTGCTTATATTAGGATCTCTCTGCTTTCTTAACTTCACTTTATTCTATACGTCTCCTTTATTTTGGCTTTTTTAAACTCCTAATGGATTCCGTCTCTTATATCTTAGCTATTCATGATGCTCTTTATATATGGCTACCTTTAATTATCTTATTTGCCTTCTATCTTAAGTGTTTTTTAACATATGATATTTTTCTCTAATTTTTGGAACAATCTATTTTTACTTACCATATCATTATTCATCAGATTTAGTTTTTACCTATTTCTATAATTATTACCTACTATTTTCCATTTTAGGTGCTACTTTAGTTTTATTCTTTCTTTTATTATCCTCTGGTCAGTTTATAAACCATCTATCATTTCCTTTTTTAAATGGTATTTTGATACCATAATAAGTTTTTAGTTTCCATCTTTATATTTCGTCGACGTATCACTTTTGAGTTTTAGATCGAGTTATTCAATCTTTGGGGTCCAGAGGTTAGCTATTATCGTTACTTATCTCGTCTTAATCATCTTTTACAAAATGGTTTAATTATGACTATATTGCCTTTATATTTTAGGATTGTGTTTTCTTACAGTATTCATTTAGATCTCTAATTTAGTCGAATTTTTAATTGCTTTCTCTTTCTATAGTATTCTTTATACCTCAGAATATTAGCTAATCTTCCTAATGAAGAGGAAGATTTATAATTGATAATAATTAAAAGATATGAACGAGTCAAAAAGGAAAATAAACTTCGTATTAAACGTTTGCGAAACATTTTTTGTTTTCTAGACTTATATAACTAGTTATAAATTCAATTTTAAAAATAATTTACTATCACTTTAAAAAAAACTAAGAATTATCAATTAAGGAGATTCAATAATGATAAACTCCATTAAATCATGATAGCTATTGCCGATAGATGATATTGAAGAAACTCCCTTATCATATTGTAATGTATTCGGGTAGATTAGATAATCCATATATGAAGATATGTTTCATGTATGATTATGAAGTAGATGATGAGTATGCCACAAAATCGTCTTTTACAAACATCCTATTTTATCCTTCGTAGCTTCAAACGATATCGATGCTTTACTACCGCTTTCCTGAACATTGATATCATCTTCCGATGACCAAATTCTCGTTTTATTGATTTTCTGATTATCGTTTTTTTAAAAATTCATATATCTTGATAAAATGAGTAATTCCATTTATCATTTTATTACATCCTCGAGAACGATCTTGATCTCTTTCTCTCTTCTTCTCTCTTATACTAATTTAATATTTCTCAATTAGAATTGGTACTATTTTTAATCCTTGATTTTCGCTTCTTCTTTTACTCTTTTCTTTCTTAACTAAATTAACCGTATTTTGAATTACGAGCTTATCTTTATGATTGTCACTTTTTATCGTCAAATTTATAAAGCTTCGTTATCGAATCTTTTTTGAGGAAATTCCTGATTTGATTAAACGAGTTAAAAAAGTAAATAAAATTTTTAAAATTAAAATTTACCATTTTTTCTATGAATCTTGGAAATCGAAAACCTATTATGATTGAACGAAAAAAAGAGAATCCCAATCCTGAAATTGATGAAACGTTGACAAAGAGATATTCTTTTTATTATCGTTTTTGTAATTTTTTAATTAGTTTAGCAAAATTCCTTTACAAATATTTCAGATAAGATATAAGAAAGATAAAATAGATACTTTTAAATCAATTTTACAAAAATGACTCGGTTTCATCAACTTATATATACCTTCTCAACAAATAATAGCTGTTATAATTCTACTGTAAGATCTTATTTATTTCTATATCTTCCTATTTATTCAGTTTCTTCTTACTTAACTTTGTTTTTCTTAATACGTACAATATTAGTTTTTACTTCTTTAAGAATTTATTTATTTCTTTACTTTAATCTTTCAACTTTATGAATCTACAAGCATGTTTATTATTTTATCTCTCATATCTCTTATTTTACATGATTTAATAAGGATTTGAGATTCTTTCTCATCTTCTAGTCTTATGTGAAACCTAAACCTATATTGGTTTTTTCTTCATTTATTTTGGTTTAATTTTACCTTTTTTATTGATTATATTTTGAATATTTTTCATTACATTTCATGGTATATTAATTTTTCTTTTATTCTTGTTAAGCCTTTGTAGTGATCGTTGGAAAGATGAACTTTAGATTTTACTGATTTCGTTATTCCTATGATTTCTGTTAGCTGCAGATGCTGAGTAATGGTTGGGATTATTATTTAGAAGGAATATACTGAATGGATTATACTGTTAGTTCCATTACATGAATATCATTATCTAACGTCCTCAAATTATTTCACTGATTTTATTCCTTGGGAACTTATACTTTTTCTAGTTATAATATCTATCAGGCTATAATCATGATTTCAATTCCTTCAGAATTTTATACACCTATGATGCGTATATGATTTTAAAACTTTATTAAAGGTTTTGATTCTTATCTGCTTTTAAACGACCATATAGATTACTTTCGTTGGTAACACTTCAAGAAGATGGTGATTCTGATTTTAAGAATATATTGATAATAACTTTCAAAAAGCAAGAAGAAGAAAAAACTACGTCGTATTAGATTTTTTCGTAATATTATAAAAGAAGAATAGCTGATTATTAGATGTACCTTATCCTCAAGTTCGTGGATTAGCTTAAAAAAATAACTAATGGATTTAGATCCGTTTTCTCCGTAGACGTCATGGATATGAATATTTTCAACGTCAGCTCCTTTTAGCTGGTTACATCTCAAATTATTAAGATATCGATATCATCATGTATTTAAACGATAAGTAGTGTTGTTACTGCATTTAAATATCGTAAATATTTTGCTTTTAAGAAAAAACAAAAATTAAAGAAAACTCAAAACCTGAAACCAGAAAATCGACGTCTTAAAAAATGATTTGAGTTTATCATTTCTTTTACATCTTATCTTCTCTTATCTTATATATGATTATAATCTTCTAATTTTATCTTTCCTATTTTTACTTCTCGCTTTTTGTTATACGAAATCAGATCATTAGGATGTATCTCTGTTTATGGTTCATTTCTACAATTGTTTATCTTTTTATCTTCTTTTCTTTGAGGTTATTCTTTTATATTTTACTCTTGATTTTGCTTTACTTTATCTTTTTAACCTCGTAATAATTTACTTATGTTTTCTTCTTATATGTCGAGCATAAAAATCCTGTTTCATACTGTTTATATCTTTAATTGAAATTTGTTTAATCTTTTTTAGTTCTTCATTTATTGATTTTTTATTTTCTTTGAGAGTGTTCTTATTCCATTATTTAATTATTGGTAGTTTGGCTCTCGTCCACGTCGTATTATAGCATCTTTCAATTATTCTTTTACACTTTAATCTTCATTTAGTATGTTATAGCATTTATTTATATATAACGAAACTGATCTTTTCTATGTATGTCTTTCTTTTTATCACTGAATTTAAAACAGATGTTTGCTATGGTTAGCTATTTTTACCTTTAGCAGTTAAACACCTTTAGTACCTTTCATATATGGCTCCGAAGCTCATGTTGAAGCTCTACTATTGGTAGTGTAATTAGCAGCTCTGATACTTAAGATGAGTGGTTGGGTTTATTCGTGTACTTACCATTATGTCCTCGCTTCTGTCTATTTTAGTTCCGTTTTTTGTATTTGTATTTTAGGTATTTATGTTGCTTTTACTGCTCTCAAACTGATTTAAAGAAAATTATAGCTTCATCTATCGTTCATCATGAGTTATGCTACCCTTGGTTTTTAATTTTGATTCTTTCACTTATTTCTGCTATTAGCTATGTTTGCATGGTATTATTAGTGCTGTTTATTTTTTTCTATAGGTTATATATCATCTTTATGAGAACGAGATTTAGCTTATTCTAATTTAAAGCTTAAATTACCTTATTTTACTTTGCTTTCTTTTTTCTTATCTTTTCTAATACTGCTTTCCGGTACTATTAATTTTCCTTGCTGAATTAGGTATTTTTTTAGCTATCTTTTCAAAATAATCCTTTGTCTTTTTTCCTTCTTACCTTTAATTCTTAATGTGCTTATAATATTTGGGCTTACTCGTTTTTGTTTTGGTCCCGATAAACCTAGTCGTTATTAAATATGTTGTAAGAACTTGACATTTGTTTATATTTTGTATTTCTTGTTGCTTTAGTCTTTTTTTAGGGTTTCCTAATTTCTTTATTTTAGGTAGAAGATTTTGTTAATCACTTTAACTCTATGGCTTTATACTTCTTTTTACCTGAAGTTCTTTTCTATTACTTTATTACTTTATCTTTTAGTATTATTTTTACCGTTATTTAGAAAAGCTAATCGTTCCTATTCTTTCTAATTTTTCTTTCTTGTTCATTAATCATAATACTCAGGCAGTATCTTTATTCAACATATCTTTACTTATACTGTTGGATACTTAGATAACTCTTCTTGTTATTTCATCAATTATTATTCCTTCTTTTCTTTTATTACTCTTTTAATTATATCCGGCTTTAAGTCTCATTACTTGAATATTATTTTTTAATTCTTTCATTATACTTTCTTCTCTTTCTTATTTCTTCTAATGATTTTAACATTGTATCTTTCTTTAGAAATTAGTTTTTGTTTCTTTATTAATTGGTTCTAATCATGTTTCATTATTCTCTTGAAGCAGGTATCAAATATTTCATCTTTTCATCATTCGGCTATTTTATTACTTGGTTTTTCGTTATCTATGTTTCCAGGTTCTTTGAATTTAACTGATCTCAGGCATCTTAATTCTACTGATCTTTTTATTATCATCCACCATTAGTTGGTTCTTTATTATTTTTCATAGTTCTTATTTAAATTTACTATAGTACCTTCATATCTGGGCTTCTGATGTTGTTTTATGGTATGCGTTTTGTTGCTCCTTTACTCATCATTTTACCCAAATTTACTATTTTTATTAATGATTCGATTATTCTTAATTTGGCCATATATGGAGTATTTCCTGTATTTATTGATTATTTCTGCTATATCTGTTATCCTTGGGTATTGCTGGTATTTTTGAACATTTATTACGGATATTGCTTTTTCTGGTATTGTTATATTAGTTTATTACTCATTCTCTTCAAACGGGTGATATTCGCTATCCATTCTTCTTCTTTTTTTTATTATATTTTATCTTGAGTTTAATCTGTTTTCTCTTTTTGTTTGCTTTTCGTATTAAACACTTTTTTTATTGAAATATTCATGATTTAAGATTTATCTACTACTAATGGGTTATCGGAATTTTATTTGCATTAGTTTATTATCTTGCTGGTATTCCTCCATTAGCTGGTTTTCCCTAAATATTTTATTATCTTCTTTAAATGAAGTAGGGGACTTTTTAATCGCTAGTATTTTATTAACTTCTGCTATAGCAGCTTTTTATTTATCTTGATTTAATTATATCAAGTTTTAAATAAAGTATCTTTTGCTCCTATGAACAATTTTCTGTTCTCTTTCTTATTAATTCTAATTTCTTCTTTATTAAATATTCCTTGTTATATTTTCCAATAATTAATTATTGGCTTAATCTCTTTATTGGATACTTTTGATTTATTTCTTATGAAATATCGTTCGATCTACCAGATATGTTATTGGTCACCACTTTCTTCTTTCGGACACACCTTCTTCGACTAACTGTATGTTTCTCGAAATGAATTTCTTTAGATATTGCTACCTTATCTGTCCAACAACGTTTGCTCATTTCTCTTAATTCTCGTTTGTTATTGGCTTAATAAAGGTACATATTAATGTTCTTACTTCTTCTATTAATACTACTTTAGAACTTTTTTATCTCATTACTTCCTAATTTGAAAAAATGATTTCGTCCACATTAGGACAACAAGTTTATGTGAATTCCTTGATTCTTTAGTACCTGTCACTTGCTGGCTGGTGTATAGCTTAGGCTCATACTTTCACTTTAACTGATGGATTCTAAACGTCAATTTTCTTCTTTTCTCCACTCTTCTTCATATGTCTTACTTCTCGTTCTATCGTAAACATCGTTCTCATCATTAGATTCTCTTGAGTCGATTCATATGAAGATCATAATTGATTTACATACTCAATTAGATATTTTTTCATCTAAAATTTAGATTTAATCATTTGCATGGATGTAATTTACTATATTTTCTAGATCAAATTTAATTAATGAATCCTCCCAGGTGGCTGAGCTGGTTTAAGGCGTTAGCTGCTAAGCTAATTATAGTGAAAAACTATACGTGTTCGAATCTCACCTTTCGTTCACTTTATTCAAAATAAACATCTTAAAACCCTTATAGATCTATTTAAACATCTTTAAAAGATCAAATTGGAGTTCCTTTTTACTAAACTATATTTATTTATTAATGTCTTTAAATGTGATGATTATAGTTTGAACAAATGGTAAATAGAAAAGTGATTAAAATAAGGAGTTAATTTGTGATTCTATAAAAGTACTGTAAGTAAATTAATTAAAATAATAATCTTTATAATAACCATGAAAGGATCATGTTCGTGCAATGAGTGCCGTTTATTCCTAGGACTTTCCGAAAGAAAGTTAATTCAATATGTCACCGTATTATAGGTCATCGTCAAGCTATCTATCTTAAATCTTACTATTCTGTATTTCGTCTACAAAAATTTCTCTTTTTAAAATGCTATAAAACAACGTGCTATGTTTTGTATTCTTAATCCCACATCTTTGTTTAGCTCCTTCTATCTTCCGTTACACAAAGTTATTCCTAAATGGTTAGGGAATTCTTACTAATTATGCCTCTTGTTATCATTTTATCCAACATTTTAACGTATCCTTCTCATTATATACCATAAATTTCCAGTATATTAATCACAGATGCTAATGCTTGCTTTAAATGAAGCAAGATTAACGTACTCCTTCTACTTTTCTTTCTGACTGCGTCTAATATTTATCTTGCTATGGTATTCCTGGTAATCGCTTTTCTTGCTTTAAATTACTTATAGAACTTTCTGTTCGGCTATACGTCAGGCTTCGTGCACAAAAACTTACTTTTGGTCGTCTTTCTCTTAAATATACTACTCTCTCCTTCTATTTCTTCCTTTATTTTGGTTCACGTATTACTCATTTTATCAATTACCTTATTTTCTTAATCTCTTCTCCATCATTTTCTTATATTAATATTAATTCTATCTTATCTAAATGACAAATCAATCAATCAATCAAGTTAGAACTTTTTTACCTTTTTCACACGCTTCTTCTCTTCTTAAATCTATCAAAAGCAAATTGGTTTTCAGTCTTATTTTATTAATCGTAAATCACGTATTTTATCGTCTTCTATACGGTCGTATTGTTTAATGATTTTAGGTTTTGTTTCTACTTTAAAAACGAATTTAAACGCAGTTTCTTCTACTTTAATGATATATTATTTGAAATGAAGATGATAAATTTATTAGACGATAAAATGTATTTGAATTTGAGTACGACGGACTTGAACCGGCACCTTCATACGGAGATCAGATTAAGTCTGACGTGTCTACCAAGTTCCACACGTACTATTGAGAAAGATGATTTAAAGGAAAAAACAACATCAAAAAAATAAAATGGATTTGACAACTCTATCAAATTTGACGCTTTGCGTTTACGGTGTTTGTTCAATACCCTTATTAATTATATTAGGCTATATTTGTTCAAATGATGAATCAAATGAACAAGCAGAGATTCCTGCTATTGAAACCCAAACTAATTTATCAAATAACGATTTGGTAAGCTTTTTAACTGAAGTAGAGAATTTTACAACTTCGACGAATGAGGCTGCTGGCATTTTGGTGCAAAATAACGAAATGCTAATTTTAGCTGCGCGACAATTGAATGTACAAAGACATGAAGCTTTATTAGAGCAAATAGATGCGTTAATGCAAACGAATCAACTAGCAGCAACTGTTTTAATGGATCAATCACTTACGCTATTAAGAAGAGTTGATCATTTAAATGACAGTTCAGTTCCAAATAGTCCTCAAGATTTAACAATGGCAGAAGATACGATATCATTGCCAGGAGGGTCAGCTGAAGCATTGGATCATGATTATGGGATTATAGATATGACATTGAACGCACTTAAATCAATCGTTGACATGGGATCAACGATTATAGGGTTCTTTTTCTAGGTAGCTTATGGTCAGAGTATGTGCTTGAAAAGCATATGATAGGTTCGATTCCGCTCTGGGAACCCTTTATCTTTTATTTCTTCTCTTTCATTTTGTTTTATTGTCTATAAGAGTTTTAATAATAAAATTTATCTTTAATTAAATAATGAGAAAACCAAAAGTAAATTTCAACTTGCGTTGGTTAAATATCGATTTATGGGGAAATCTTAAATTCTCAAAGTCAATAGAGAAACTTTCAAAAAAATATATATACCCTAAACCTCGAAGCTAATTTCGTATTAAGAATTGATAAGTTCGTCCTCAAGCGGAAAAAAGTATTAGTAAATTTTCTTAGCTATGTGGGAACGACGTAAACTTGTGCTTATTATGATCTTCTTTACAACAATTACGACGATGCTTTACGTAGTCGAAATCTTAACTAGTTATTCTGATAATTTATTCTTGCTTTAGATCTCGATTAAATATTATTTTATGGCGTTGGACTTTTCTCTACTCCTACATGCTAAATCTTTTATTGCACTCTAATGTTTTAATAATCAACAATTAACCACTTCAGTTAATAAAGTTGCTCCTGGTGATTATCACTTTTCG
>Ga0164242_10000344_pt1 | contig 58122 bp, 58 predicted proteins | sample OricomgcompostMG_FD_108783 | JGI IMG/M metagenome (GOLD analysis project Ga0164242, IMG submission 108783) | Miracle-Growth compost microbial communities from Emeryville, California, USA - Original compost - Miracle growth compost (MG) ...
CCGTAATTGTTGTAAACCCTTCCGTCAATCGGTAGAGTGGTGGGATATGAGCCAAAAACGGATACAAAGAACGCACACCTGCGGAGACCTCAGAGTCAATCATTTGAATCAAGAGGTCATGCTGTGCGGTTGGGTGGCCAAGCGTCGTGATCATGGCGGGTTGATCTTCATCGATCTTCGCGATCGTTACGGTCTGACGCAAATTGTCTTTGATCCGGCCATCAATGCTCAGACCCATGAGCTGGCAGGTAAGCTCCGTTCAGAGTACGTCTTATGGTGTCATGGCAAGGTCCGGGCCCGTCCGGATGGGATGACTAACTCGAAACTCGCCACAGGACAAATTGAAGTGGCGTGTCATGACCTCAATCTTCTTTCCGAGGCGAAGACTCCTCCGTTTCCGATCGAAGATGATGTGGACGTCGCCGAGCAAATCCGATTGGAATATCGTTACCTTGACCTGCGCCGTCCTTATTTGCAGCGCAACTTATTAACGCGTCATCGGATGCTTCAGATTGTTCGGAGCCACCTCGACGAGCATCAGTTTATCGAGGTCGAAACGCCGATTCTCTACAAAAGCACGCCCGAAGGCGCACGTGACTTCATCGTTCCGTCGCGTCTGAACCCGGGCGAGTTTTATGCACTCCCTCAGTCGCCGCAAACGCTGAAGCAATTATTGATGATCTCGGGCATGGACCGCTATTTTCAGATCGCCCGCTGTTTCCGCGACGAAGATCTGCGCGCCGATCGTCAGCCTGAGTTTTCGCAAATCGATATCGAGACTTCGTTTTTGGACGAAGAGGCGCTCTTTCCGATTTTAGAGGGCATGGTTCAAAAACTCTGGAAGCAGATTTTGAATGTCGACATCGCCACTCCGTTTCCGCGCATGAATTACAGCGAGGCGATGGATCGTTTCGGAAGCGACAAGCCCGACGTCCGTTTCGGCTTAGAACTTCAGGATCTCTCAGACCTCTTCGCGAATTCGACCTTTCAGGTATTTCAAAACGCCTTGAAGCCGAATGCTCGCGGAATTCGCGGCTCGGTGCGTGCGCTCGTCGTTCACGGCGAGGCCGAAAAATTTTCGCGCAAAGACCTCGACGATCTGACCAAAGTCGTGAGCGCTTACGGCGCCAAGGGATTACTGTGGATCAAAGTCCAGCCCGACGGAGAACTGCAATCCCCGGCGGCGAAATTTTTCACTCCTGACGAAAAGACGGCGCTGGCCGCCCGTCTCAATCTCAAGCCGGGTAGTTTGGTGATGATCGTCGCCGACAAGAATAAAATCGTGTACGATTCGCTTGGCGCCTTGAGACTCGAACTCGGCGCGCGCTTGAATCTGATTCCGAAACCCGAAGCAAAAAATTTCGCCTTCTTGTGGGTGGTGAATTTTCCGTTGCTCGAATTCGACGACAAAGAGGGGCGTTACTTCGCCTGCCATCATCCGTTCACCTCGCCGCGGCCCGAGTTTTTCGACGATTTCATCGAAGGGAAAAACCTCGATCGCATCGAAGCATCGGCCTACGACATGGTGTTAAACGGAGTCGAAGTCGGCGGCGGATCTTTGCGGATTTACCGCTCAGACGTGCAGTCTGCGATGTTCAAGCTGCTCGGCATCTCGCCTGAAGAGGCGAAGGTGAAGTTCGGATTCTTCCTCGATGCGCTTCAGTACGGAACGCCTCCGCACGGTGGCCTTGCGTTCGGCGTCGAGCGTTTGGCTGCATTGTTGTGCGGAGTGGGCCCGATCCGCGACGTGATGGCATTCCCGAAAACTCAAAAAGGAACCGACCTCATGGCCGGCACGCCTTCGGCGGTGACTCGCGAGCAGCTTCAAGAGTTGAACGTGATGGTCGTGAAGCCGCAGGCAAAATAGTTATCGACATCCGACGACCGGCTTGCACGCCGTAAACACGCGATAGGTTTGTGAAACGCCTTGCACCTTTTGAACCGAGCAGCCGACATTCAGCGCTTGGCCGCCGGTGTATTCGACTTGCTGGCGATCGGCCGGAGTGAAAAGCCAGGCTGAAAAATGAGTCGCAACGGTCTGAGAGCCCGGTCGCGCGTAGACAGCTTCGAGCGATACATTCAGATCGTTTGCCCAGGCAAAGCTTTGTTGAATCGGCGAAGGGGTTTCATCGTCACGCCCGAGCGAACGCCCTAGACAAGTCTCGCCCAGGGTGACGAAATCATCTTTTGGAAAAGCGTCGTAACAAAGAACCGACTGATTCGAAAGCGTGACCTCTTTCGCGGAAGTTTTCAGTAAACCGTAACGGCATTGAAGGCCGTCGAAGGGAAGGTAACCCTTGGGCTGACAAAAACGGTAGAAGGCTTCTTCTCGGGTTTGGCTGGCGCAGTTGCGGTTTGTTTTCGGGTCCAGCAGATTTAAGCAGAGTTCGTGCGTGTTCTGAAAATGATGTAAGCCGGTCGTGCAGTGCGCTTCGATGTATTCGTAAGATAAAGAGAGGAGCGGATTTTTTACCGGTTTTTTGAACGGCGGACGAACGGGAAGGGCTCCGGGCGTGCTCCCTCCGTCCATTCCTCTGGCCGATTGAGGATAATACGCCAGGGCGCTTCGCGGATGCGGATCAATTGAGGGGCGATGACCGCATGCGGTCACGAGCAGAATGAAAGCGAGCGCCCCGAAAAATCTCATGCGCGCACGTTAGACCAAAGCGTCAAAGGGATCAATGCAAACTATTTTATTCGGGTAAATTGGTCGGGTATTGCCATCTTTTCGGAATTCCATTACGATCAAGAGCATGACCTCCCTCCCTGAGTCTTCGCGCGAATTTTCGTATCGAACCCGTCTTCATAACCTGGAACGACTCGAAAACGAAGAGTTCGATTTTCTGATCATCGGCGGGGGGATCACGGGTGCGGGCGTGGCCTGGGACGCCTCTTCGCGCGGATTCAAAGTCGCTCTGGTTGAAAAGGACGATTTCGCGCAAGGCACTTCATCGCGCAGTTCGAAGCTCATCCACGGCGGTCTTCGCTATCTTGAAAATTACGAATTTCATTTGGTGCACGAAGCACTCACCGAGCGCACGTATCTGATGCGATCGAGTCCGCACCTCGTGCGTCCGCTTCCGTTTTACATGCCGGTGTACCGTCATGGTCCGCATTCGTCCTATCTCCTCAGCGCGGGGATGTGGTTTTACGATTTGCTCGCGTTGTTCCGGGCGCCGTCGCTGCATCAGCGTTTATCGGCGGGGACGTCGCTTCGGATGATCCCAGGGATGAAGCGCGAAGGCTTGGTTTGTGCCTTCAAGTATTACGACGCTTCGATGTGGGATGATGCGCTCGTGCTCGATGTGCTGGCCAAGGCGAGCCGCATGGGGGCTTGCATCGCTTCGCGAATGAAGGCGATCGAACCTCATTATGATTCGAAAAATCGCATTACCGAAATGCGGGTCAAAGACACGATTACGGGTGCCGAAAAAACAGTGCGCTTCAAAAAGCTCATCGTCTGCGCCGGAGTCTGGACCGACGAGGTGGGGAAATCCCTATCGCCCGATTGGAAGCCGTGGTTGGCACCGAGCCGAGGATTGCATCTCGTTTTTGACTGGAAGCGCTTTCCGGTTCCGGGCGCGGTCACGATGCAAATCGAAGACGGGCGGATTGCATTTGTGATTCCTCGTCATGACTACGGTCCCGGCGTGACGATCGTTGGAACGACCGACGGGCCGATTCATCTTTCGCCCGACGACATCGAAAAAGACGAAACTGCGATTCATGAGGATCAGGCTTACTTGCTGGATTTGTTGTCGCAGTATTTTCCGCATCTTAAACTGACGGACGCGGACGTGGTGAATCACTATATCGGCATTCGCCCGCTCGTCAGTCCGAATCGCGGAAAAGAAAAGGGCGGCGAGGATCTTCAAAAAGTTTCGCGCGAACACACGATCGATCATGGCCCGGGTGATTCGGTATTTGTCGCAGGCGGCAAATTCACGACGTTTCGACAGATGGCGAAAGACATCGTGGATTTCGCGACCCAAGGGCAAAAATACATTGAGCCCAAAACCGACGATGTTTTGTTTCCGCCCGCGCTTGGCCCCGAAGTTCAACGTGCCCGTGAAACGGCCCGAGCGAAGGGCTGGAGCGTCCCTGACAAGCTGTACGAGCGTTACGGATCGGACGCGCTCGAAATCTACGGCATCCACCTCGATCGTTGTGATCCGAATGTTCAAGATCCTGACGGTTTTCCGTGCCTCGAAGCGCAGCTGCGGTACGCGGTCCGGCATCAGATGGTCCTCACCGTCGAAGATTTCGTCCGGCGACGCCAGGTGCTTCACCTCTGCCGTCAAGATCACGGCGAATCTTGGTATCCTCTTTTGCAAAAAGCACTTGAACAAGAGCTGAAACGTTAATTATTCTATAACTAATGAAGAAAAAACATTTTGGGTGTTCGTGGCTGGTAGTACTGGGCTTACTCCTTTCGACCGCGAACGCGGCGCCTCGTTACGTTTACGACAACGGTGAAAATTATGCTCCTACTCCTTGGCATGAAAACACTTGGTATCTCTTCGGTGGCTTGGACTTAGGTTATTCTCAATACGGCGCTTATGCCCCGACCATCGAAGGCAAGCGGAGCGGTTTCGACGGTGGCCTTCGCGCCTTGCTCGCGGTTTATTGGCCCAAGTGGGTGGTCGACGGCGGTTTGGGTTATCGTTACATTTCGAACTCGGGAACGAACGCCGATAACTCCGAAAGCAAGGTTACGACCCGCGCGGGATATCTTGATTTTTCACCTCGCTATCGCCTGAGCCAAAATTGGCAATTAGGCCCCGAACTTCAATACTGGCTCACTGGCGATAACGGACTGAACCCGGACCCGCAAAGCGATATTAAGAATACTTCGGCCTGGATCGGCGCGCAGCTGATGTACGAATGGATGAGCGACGACGTGAAGTTCCGCATCGGCGGACGCTTTCTGACCGACCTCAACGTCGATAGTCGCACGGTCGATATTTTTCAGGGTTTCTTTCAAATCGGATTTTCCCTTTTCGGATCGGACCACGATAACGGCTACACGCCTCGCCATCGCAACGAGCAGGTCAGTGATCGCGACATCGAACGTGCTGAAGAGTACAACGAGCCCAAAGATCCGTTACCGATCGCAACCCCCGAGCCCGAAGCGACTCCGTGGCCGACGCCGAACGAGCCTTTGCCGATTCCGACGCCCGAAGTTCCGATGATCAAGCCGAAACTTGCTTATCGCGCGGCTCGCGGTACCGTCGGCAAAGAAATGGACATTCGGCCCTCCGTATTCGACGACGGCGGCGTCTCCGTCCTGTCGTGTACGGCCTCGCCCGATCTGCCGTCTTGGGCATCGATCGATCCCACTCGTTGCGTGATTACCGGAACGCCGACCAAAGTGATGTCGCCGAGGATCTACACGATCACTGCGACCAATCAGCAAGGTCAATCCACGAGTGCCCGGATCGTTCTTTCCGTCGGTCCGGCGAAGGTCAAACCGCAAGAGCGATTCGTGCTGACACTCGACGTGAACGATCTTCCGTTCGCGTTCGATAGCGCGCGATTGCCGAAGTACAACGCCGACCGCGTGCGCGAAATCGGGCGGTTCTTAGGCGAGCACAAAGATAAGTGGACGCGTCTGGTGGTTGAGGGGCATACCGACGAACGCGGTTCGAACACTTACAACGATCACCTTTCGAAGGCCCGTGCGGATACCGTCCGGCAGCTTTTGATCGAAGGCGGAGCACCGTACTCGAAGATCAAATCCGTCGGTTACGGTGAACGTCATCCGAAAGTTCGCGGACACAACGAAAAGGCCTGGGCGAAAAACCGCCGGGTCGAGTTGGTGTTCAAGGGCGTGAAAGATGTCGTGATCATGAAGAACGCGATTAAACACTGATCGCATTATGGTCGAATGCTACTGAATGAGCTGGCCGATTCGCTCGCCGCGAAACGACCAGTGCGAGTCACTGAACGACATGCGGTAAGAAAGCCAGATCACGAACGCGCGTCCGCGAATCGAATTGAATGAAATCACTCCGAACATCCGGCTGTCGCGGGTGTCGTCGCGATTGTCGCCCAAGACGAAGAAGTGTTTTTCAGGAACCGTGATCTCCTGATCCGAACGGACGCTCTCGAAGCTGTCGTCTTCCAGGACGAGATAGCTTTTCTCGGGCGAAATCGATTCGCGATAAACGTGAAGCTTGTCCAGGTTGTAGCGCTCTTCAGGGTCGAAGCCGGGATGGTGCAAGATCCGATCGCGGTCATTCCCGAGTAATTCTTCCTTCTGTACTTCTTGGTCGTTCAGAAAAAAACGTTTTCCCTCGAAGTGGATGCGGTCACCCGGCAATCCCACGACGCGTTTGATGTAAAGATTGTCTTGTCCGGCTTCGGGTGGGGTGAAGATGATCACATCGCCGCGCTTCGGCATCGTCGTTTTTCCGATGAACCAAGGCTGATCGGCGAAAATTTCGCTGAACGGAAAATGAAACCCGTACTGCATTTTGTTCGCGAACAGAAAATCGCCCGTCATGAGGCCGGGAAGCATCGAGCGCGTCGGAATGCGAAAGGGTTCGATTACCGACGAGCGAACAGCGAGGATAACCAGAATCAGCCCCAAAAAAAGGGGAAGTTGTTTTTTGATGAAATGCCCGGGCTTGGAAAGCATTAGAAGATCTTGACCTTCACGCCCTCTTTTTGCAAGAAAGTCCGAATCCGTTCCGCATCGAGCGGCTCCAGCCGCCAAAGGATGTCATGCAGAAGCTTGAGGGTCTTTTGACCTTCGGGAGTCCGCAATCCTTTGGTTGCCTGATGAACGTCACCCGTGACTTCCATCAGATTGGTAATCAAGCCCGCAAGGTCTTTCGACAGGATCTTGCTTTCGTCGATCTTTTCGAGTGTTTTATTCAGGTTTGCGCTCAGCTTGTACAGCAACTCGATCGATTTGGTGATGTCGCCCTTGTTGCGTTCGATCAAGTCCTGGATCTTGCCCGCCAAATTAAAGCTTTGCGAGATCAACTGATCGATCCGGGGCGGATCCACGCCCGCAATCGTGTCGCCCGGCTGAAGCGGCGGAGAATCGATCGTGCCCGGCGTGATTTCGATGTAACGCTCGCCGATCAAACCGGCCAAGTTGATGTAGAAATGCGAGTTTTTTCGAATCCCAGGGAGTGCCGCTTTGCGAACCGAAATTTTCAGCCGCACCGGGGTATAAGCGAGATTGTCGTCGTGATCGGCATCGGCGCTGCCGGGTTCTTTTTGAGAAACTTCCTGATTCGGTGCGGGGGCGAAGAATTCGATGTCTTCGACCTTGCCGACCTTGATGCCCGAAAGTCGAACGTGAGAGCCCAGATCGATACCGCCCGCGAAATTATAAGTGACGTAAAAATAGTTCTGATCGGTGAAGGGGTTTTTGAAACCCAACAACCATGCAAACCCTAATGCGATGATCACCGTGCCGGTGATGAGAGCGCCGACCTTGGCCTCGTTTGTCCATTTCATTTCACCTTAGATCGTAGCGTTAAAATTAAAGAAGTGCACTAAAAAATGCGGTCAGGATGAAATCGAGGGTAATCACCGCAAGCGTTGCTGTAACGACTGCATCGGTCGTGGCCTGACCGACACCTTGGGCTCCGCCTTCGCATTTCAAACCGTAGGCGCATGCGATCGGCGGAATCACCATTCCGAATACCGTCGCCTTGGTAATGGCACATAAAAGATCGGAAGAGTTGATGAACTGCGCCAGGGTGTTCAGGTATTCCTGCGAGTTGAAGTGATATTTCATGACCGCCGTAAGCATCGCGATGATGATCGTGATCGTGACCGAGATCAAGGTCAGGCAAATCGTCGAAAGGGTACAGGCCACCCAACGCGGAAAAATGTGATAAGACACGACGTCGATTTTCAGAAGCTTGAATGCATCGAGTTGTTCGGTGATCCGCATGCTGGCTAGCTCGGCCGTCATCGAGGCACCCACCTTCGAGACGATCAGCAGGGCGGGGACTGCGATCCCGAGCTCGCGAAAGACGAACTGGCCGGTAAAGCCCGGAATCATCGACACGTTACTAAGCGCAAAATCCATGTGCCACGCGATCTCGCTCGTCATGACCAGGCCGGTGAATCCGGTAGCGATCGAGATAATGGGAAGGCTCCCCAGTCCGATCGTCTCCATTTGCGAAAGCATTTCTTTTTGGCGATGAGGCCCGGTCGAAAGTTGCTGAAACAGCTTCTTGAGTAACCGAACCGAAAGGATCAGCGCTTGCAGATGCTTTTTAAAAAGGCGAAGCGGGCTCATCCGAATACCCTTCCTGCCAGGTGCGCGAACCAGAAAAAGAAGTCATGAATCCATTCAAGAAGCGAAGTCGAAATAAAATTCGCGATGACGATGTAGATGTTGATGTAAATCGCCGATTGAGTCACGGCCTTGCCGACGCCTCGGGCACCGCCCGTTGCGGTGAATCCCTTATAGGTCGAAATCACCGCCACAATCGTACTGAAGAGGGTCGATCGCACGAGGCTTTCAAAGACGGTCCATCCGCCGGCAAATCGCGGAATCGAAGAAATGTACTGATAAAGATTCAAATCACCGAAGGTCTGCGCGACCAGCACCGAACCCACGACGCTGACCGAGAGGCCGACGGCGAGCAGGATCACCGACGAAAGAATGATTCCGAAAAAACGGGGGACGATCAGATACTGAATGGGGTTCGTGCCCAAGCTTTCGATCGCATCGATCTGTTCGGTCACGCGCATGTTCGCAAGCTCGGCCGTGGTGTAGGCTCCGATTTTTCCGGCAAGCAAAAACGAAATAATCAGCGGCCCGATTTCGCGCAAGGTGGCCGAGGTATTGAGACCTCCGAGCAGGGTCTCGGCGTCGAACCGTCGAAGCATGACGTCGAATTGAAGGACGAGAATCGCACCCACGAACATCCCCGCGAAAATCACGGTGCTTAAGGTCCGGGTCGAGACTTCCGCGATCTGTTGAAGGATGGCCGCGCGGTAGCCGGAGGTGCGCTTAAACGTGCGAATCACCCGTAGAAAAAAGATCCAGGCACCACCCAGCTCGTGCAAAGCATTGACGACCGAATCGCTGCATCGGGTCCAGGCCAGAAGAATCAGCGCTTTAAAGCTCAGCTCTTGGTTCATCGGTTCAGGCTCCAATCGGGCGGAAGCAAATCCAAGGTCTCTTTGAAAAAATCCTGAACCAGCGGAATTTGGCTCTCTACGACTTCTTTCGGTGGCGCCATCAAGATGATCTTACCCTGATCGAGAAACAAAATCTGATCGGCGATCGACAGCGCACAGGCCATGTCGTGCGACACGATCATGCTCGTGACGTTGAGCTTGCGAGAAAGCTCAAAAATCAACTCATTGATCGAACTCGTGCTGAGCGGGTCGAGCCCCGTCGTCGGTTCGTCGAACAAAAGGTACTGCGGGCCCGGTGCCAGCGTTCGCGCCATCGACACCCGTTTCTGGACTCCGTAAGAAACCTCATGGGGGTAAAGCGGAAGCACGTCGGGGGTCAGATGGACGAGCGCGAGTTTTTCCTGAACGATCCGAGTGACTTCCTCTTCGGGCAGATGGCGTGCGCGCAAGCCGAAGGCGATGTTCTCGAAGTTCGTCAACGAGTCGAGCAGGGCCGGATGCTGAAAGACCATTCCGCACAGCTGACGGACTTGCGAAAGATCGTCGCGTTTTTTTGATGTGTGCATTGCGCTCACTTCGAACTGATCGACGAAAATATCGCCCGAGTCGGGGGCCAGCACACCGATGATGTGTTTTAATGTCACGGATTTTCCCATCCCGCTTTTTCCGAGAATGAAAACGATCTCGCCCTTGTTAACGGTGAACGAAACGTCGTCCAGAATTTTTTTCGGGCCGAAGGCCTTATGGACATGCTCGAAACGGATGCTCATGAAGAAGCCCCGATCTGAGGCGAAAGCGCGTTCGCATAAATGAAATTCCGCAGTTCGAGGTCGGCGGTGTTTTTCACTTCGGTCGGGGTTCCCACGACCTTGAGCGTCTGGTTCGCGCAAAAGGCGATTCGGTCGGAAACGAGATAGGCGCGTTGAAGGTCGTTTGTCACCATCACCAACGTTGTTTGATTCGCACGATGCAGTTCGATCATCAGATCGGCGATCGAGCGCGAAGTAATGGGGTCAAGCCCCGCCGTCGGTTCGTCGTAAAGAATGACCTCGGGCTCGATGATCAGGGCGCGGGCGATGCCTAGACGTTTTTGCATGCCCCCCGAAATCTCGTCAGGGTATAAGTGAGCCGACTGGTCGAGGCCCACGGCTTTCAAAAGTTTCATCGATCGCTCCAGCGCGACCTCGCCTTCGATCCGCAGCGTTTCGGCTAAGGGGACGAGCAGGTTCTCTAACAGCGTGAAGGAGTCAAACAGTGCGTTTTTCTGAAACAGCATGCTGATCTTTTCGGATCGAACTTCGACCGTTCCTGCCGTCGGACGGAGCAGGCCCGCGATGATTTTGAGTAAAACGCTTTTCCCCGATCCCGACGGACCGATGATGCCCAAAGCCGACTTCGGAGGAACGTGAAAAGACACGTTCTCCAAGACCTTCCGGTCCTTGAAATGAATTCCGACTTGGTTCAGGTGGATCACATCAATCAGTGTAGGTCATGACTTCGAGAAGCGGAATCAAAATTTCCTGGGCCAGAAGCTTTGCATTCAGGGTCAAAGTTGCGAGGCGTCGTTTTTCGGCGACTTCCGAAAGCACGTGAATCAACCGCGCTTCGGTCATGTGCTTCGATTCCATCCATTGCAGTAGGAACTGGCGCTGGTCTTCGTGAATCCATGCATGATCTTTTTCGACCTTTGACTTCAGCAGGTCACTGTAAAGCGATTCGATCAGATCGAGACCTAGAATCATATCGCGCTGGCTTTGAGATAAAAGCTCGATCAGCTTCATCCATTCTTGCGCGGGGTTGGTCAGAAACCCGAGCAGGCTATCGCGGATTTTCCAAGCGTCTTCGTCGAGAAAGAACTGCGCCCGATTCAGGCTTCCCATCGCCGCTCGCGAGGCGACTTGGGCCCGTTGCGAGTGGAATTCGGTTCCCTTGTTTTCTTTCAGCACGTCGAAGATTTGCGAAGCCGTCAAGGGGTTAAGTTTGAGTTCGATACAGCGAGAAAGGATCGTCGGCAGAAGCCGCGACGAGTCCGCTGCTGTCAGGATGAACACCCAATTTTTCGGCGGTTCTTCGAGCGTTTTCAAAATCGAGTTGGCCGCTTGAAGCGTCATGCGATCCGCATCGGTGATCACCACCACGCGATAAGGCTCTTCCATCGGTCCCATTCCGAGTTTCGATTTCAGTTCGCGAAACGCATCGATTTTATGAGTGCCGAGACGGGCGTCGTTATCGCCGCTTTCGGGTTCGAGCCAATAAAGATCAAGCCACTGGTTTTGCTGCGCGCGTTTGCAGGATTTGCATTCTCCGCAAGGCACGAATCCTTCTGCGGGAGAGGTACCGGATGACGTCACCGCCGGCGCAGGCTCGGACGGCGCAAGGTCGCCGAACAGACTTGCGGTTTCTTCGGCCTGGCCGCCTTCGCCCGCAAAAATCGAGCGATCGCAAAATAGATAATGGATAAAATGAAGCGCGATTTCTTTCTTGCCGATGCCTTCGAGCCCGGTGATCAGAAGCGTCGGATGCAAGGCCTTTTCACGTTGAAAGCGCTCGTAAAGCGGGTTCAGTTTCGCTTCGTGCGCGCGGATCAGGCTAGTAGAAAGCGGCAGCTGCGGCCTCATCGCCGAGACCCGCGTTTTTTCAAAATCACGGCCAAGGCTTCCTGACAAATTTCATCGGGCGTGCGGCGATGAACATTCAAAACCACCCAGCGCTTCGGACTTTGAGTGCGATTCTTGGCGATCGAAGCGAGAAATCCTTTTCTGACTTTTTCTTGAAACCGCACGCCTTCGCGCTCGAAACGATTCGGATCGCTGGCGCGTTCCAGTCCGACTTTGACCGGTAGGTCGAGAAAAAAGGTCAAATTCGGCTTTCGTTTTTCGGTCGCAATCGAGTTGAGTTGGGTAATGGTCTTCAGATCAAGCCCGCGCGCGAAGCCCTGATAAGCAACGGTCGAGTCGATGAAGCGATCGCAGAGGACGATCTTTTTTTGCCGAAGCGCGGGCAGGACTGTTTTTTGAAAGTGCTCGGCGCGAGCGGCCTCGTACAAAAACAGCTCGGTCATCGGATCCATTTCCTGATGCAATAGAATTTCGCGAATGGATTCAGCGACCGACGAACCGCCCGGCTCACGGGTCACGATGTGGGCGATTTTTTTTTGGGTGAGGGCGAGTGAAAGGTTTCGGATTAAGGTGGATTTTCCGCTGCCTTCGGTGCCTTCGAACGTGATGAGCATGAACTAGATTTCTCAAGGGGACTGGGTCAAGTCAATATGATTTCTACTTCATTCTTTTACTTTTCTTTCCCGAAGGGACGGCGTCCTGCCTTGTCTTTCGATCGCCTCCGGCTTCAGAACCCCTTGGCAATGAGAAGTAAAACGGCAGGCGAAAACAAGCTTGATGTAAAAGTCAGCCGAAATGAGGGAGAGCTCATTTTAATGGCGGTTTAGTAATGAACGTCGGAATTGGGGGAAGGCTGCCCATCCGGTTGTGCGCCGTAAGGGGCGTAGGACGGGTCGTATGGATTTGCGGGATACTGCGGGTATGCCGGATTCGGATATCCGTTGGGATAAGCGGCATTCGGATAGGCGGCGGAGCCGTCGTTCGGGTTCGGTGCGACGGGATAATAATTGTAGCCGGGGTCGATGTCGGTATTCGGGTTGCCGTTGTCGTAGTCGTCCGGCGAATCGGGCGTGTCGTCCTGGGTATTTCCGCGATTGTCGTTGCCGTGTCGAAGTTCTTCTTTCAACGCTTTCAATTCTTGGAGCTCTTTTTTCAGGTCTTTCACCTCTTGAAGCTCTTTTTCGGTCGGATGCGGAGTCGCCGCTGCCGCGATCATCGAATGAGTTTCAGCTTTGTTCTGAGCCGGTTTTTGAGCTTCCGTTTTTTGCTGAACTCGGGCCTGAATCGTAATCTTGTCGGTGCTTCGGTCGATGACCTTCGTTTTGGCGAACGGAGTGGGCGAAGTGTTGGGCGCGTGAACGTCTGCCGAATTTTCAGCCGCAGTATTTTCCGACGGAGGCGGAGCACTTTGCTGAAAAACCTGCCCCAATGCGAAACCGAGAACAGTGATGACAACGCCGATTCCAATCGTTTTGCTTAAGCCCTTGTTCGACGAGCGAGGCACGAACGAATCGTTCAGAGTTTCATTTTGTTGCTGAGCCAATTGCTGCGATTTCGCTTCGCGCTTTTGCTTCGAAGTTTGAAGAACGTCGAACAGCTCGGCCATCGGATCACGACCCGAACCGGCTTTTGCCGATGGTTGGGGCGGAGGCGATTCCGACGGCATCAAAGGGGTTGGCGTTAACGGTGTAGATGCCTGAGTTGCCGGGATGGGCTTGGGTGTCACCACCGGTTTTGGTGTTGAAGGAGTTGGATCTGCCGGTTCAGCGGGTGGAACAGGTCGAGCAACGGGCTGATTTATTTTTTTGGGGGCTGATTCTGAGGCCGGTAGGGGTGGCTTGACCTCGCTTGGTGCAGGAGCGGGTTCTGGATGGAATTCCAGAGGCGATTCTGTCAGCGGTTCTTCAGGAATCGTTTCAGGAGCCACTTCGGGTTCGGTCTGGATTTCGACCGTCACTTTTTCAGGAGCATGAGCAGGCGGCTGCGCCGATGCCGGAATGTAGGAGCGCACTTCTTTGACTTCGGATTCGTGGACCGAAGTTTTTTTCGCTTGCTCCAAGCGCCAGTCAAGAATGGTGACCCATGATTGATCTTTGAGGCCGTTCGAGATGCGGTGATGAGGCAGCACTTCGCCTTCCGCAATCAAGCTCATGATTTCAGGAGTTTGATAAGGGCCGGACCGGACTCCATCCAGGTCTAAAAACCAATGTTCGGTCGCGCTCGACGACGAAGGCATAAAACAAGGGTAACACGCCGGAATCAGAGATCAAAAAAAAACACCTGCTCCGGGTCATTCCGAAACAGGTGTTTAATTTTTGACGGTCGCAATATCGGAATTAGAGAACGGTTCCCGAAAGAGCGATGTTCAATTGCATGTTATCGAGAGCATTGGACGCTTGGAAGTTATTGAAGTTGGTTCCTACGTACGGCATCAGCTGCCAGCCCTTGGCCACCGAGACGTAAGCACCCAAGTCCAACTCTTGAAATTTGTTGTCCATGTGTGAGCTTCCGCGAGTGGTCGCCCAATCCGGCCAGTAAGAGGCGGATAGCTGAACGGTCGGGTTCAATTGATAATCCATTTCCAACCACGGATCGAACGTCAGAGAGCGGGCCGCGAGATAATTTTTGGCGACGCTCGGAGTTCCCGAATAGAAATGTTTAATGAGCTCGATTCCGCCGTTAAACGTGAAGCGGGTATTTTTCGGAGTCAGATCCACACTCAAAAGGAAGTCGGGACTGACCGTCGCCATTTGATTGTGAGCTGTATTCGTTCCGGCCAACATGGCCCGAGGAATGAAACTCACCGCCATGATGTCGGTTTTATAGATGTCTTTGATATTTACAAAAAGACGTGAATTCCCGTTCGTGACGTTCCATCCTTTGCTTTCGAAATTAGTAAGGAAGCGTACCTCCGCACCTGCCTCGATTTTTTTGCCGATTCTCGCAAAAAACTTAGGGCGATTATCAATCGCGAATGCAGCATGTTCGTCGAGCGCATAACCCGTCGACTGTACTGTGCCGGAAAACTTCAAACCTTGGCCCAAAAGTTGGCCGAAGTATTTGATCCCCGGTTTAACGGCAGCATTTTCACTGCTGATCGCTGTGCTGGTGTTAGCCACCGCAGCCGGATCGGCTTCAGGTGGAGAGATCGATGTAGTCGAACTTTGCGCAAGTGCTAAGCCGGAATGACTCATCGCAATTGCTGCGGCAAACATAACGATTTTAGATTTCATGGTTCAAAACCCCCTTGGCTGAAATCGACACTGAACAAGAGGAGATAAATAGTCAAAAAGAAAAAACAGAAATTTGACGCAGTTTTTTCGTTAATTCACACGCTGACTTGATGCGTGGTGTTATTAAAATATTCAAATAGTGTGTATGATTAAAATAAAAAAAGAGCCAAGTTGGTATCAACTTGGCTCTTTTTTGAAAAAATTACAATTGACAGAAATTCGATAATTAGCAGAGCTAACTAACTGCTCTTACTAGCTGCGTGGGGGAATCGTTCCGCCACCACCCTGGCCGTTGCGAGATCCGCCGCCTTGAGGGCGAGGGCCACGGTCTTGGCGAGGGCCGCGATCGTCACGACGGTGATCCGGGCGAGGGCCACGGTCTCCACGCGGTTCGCGCGGAGGCGGAGGAGTATAGCCTTCCGGCAACGGCAGAAGTGCCTTGCGCGAAAGTCTCACTTTTCCCTGCGGATCCACTTCGAGAACTTTCACCTCAACGATGTCGCCTTCCTTCATGAAGTCCGTCACGCTGTTCACGCGTTCATGCGCGATCTCAGAGATGTGCAGAAGTCCGTCTTGGTTCGGAAGAACGCCGATAAAGGCACCGAAATCGGTGATTTTCTTGACCGGTCCTTTGTAGATCGCACCCACTTCGACGACCGCGATGATGTTTTGAATCATCTCGATCGCTTTTGCGGCTGCTTCCGAATCGTTCGAAGCGACGCTACAGGTTCCATCGTCCTCGATGTTCACTTTGGCTCCGGTTTTCGCGACGATGTCCTTGATCACTTTTCCGCTCGGTCCGATCACGGCACCGATCATGTCGACAGGGACCTTGATCGTGGTGATGCGAGGAGCATTTTTGTTCAGATCCGAACGCGGTTGCGAAATCGCTTTCGACATCTCGCCCAGGATGTGAATCCGGCCTTCATGCGCTTGTTCCAGCGCTTGCTTCATGATGGCCGCGTCCACGCCTTCGATTTTGATGTCCATCTGGATTCCGGTCACGCCGTCTTTGGTTCCGGCGACTTTGAAGTCCATATCGCCCAAGTGATCTTCGTCACCCAGGATGTCGGTCAGAACCGCAACGCGCGAGCCTTCTTTGATCAGACCCATCGCGATTCCGGCCACTGGCTTCGGATACGGAACGCCGGCGTCCATCAACGCCATCGAACAAGAACAAACCGTTCCCATCGAAGACGAGCCGTTCGATTCGAGCGTCTCGGCGACGAGGCGAATCGTGTACGGGAATTCTTCGTGCTTCGGCAACATGGCCGCGATCGAACGTTCCGCCAGGGCTCCGTGACCGATTTCGCGGCGGGATTGTCCGCCGAAACGACCGGTTTCACCGACCGAGTACGGTGGGAAGTTGTAGTGAAGCATGAAACGCTTCATCGTGTTTTCATAGATAGTGTCGATGATCTGTTCGTCATCGGCCGTTCCCAGAGTCGCGGCTGCCATCACCTGAGTTTCACCCCGGGTGAAAAGCGCGCTGCCGTGAACCTTCGGAAGCAAGCCCGCCTCGACGGCGATCGGGCGAACCGTTTTGGTGTCGCGTCCGTCGATCCGCACTTTGTCGGTGAGGATCATTTCGCGCATCAGATTGTACTGAAGCAGTTCGACCAGGCGTTTGACTTCTTTGTCTTTCGCGTCGGCCGCTTTCGGATCGGATTCTTTGAGAGAAGCCGGAACGAGCGCTTCGAGCGTCGCCTTTTTCACGTCCTTCACCATTTGGTAACGGACTTGTTTTTCTTTCGTATGGAGGGCTTTGTTGAGGCCGTCCTTCGCGAGTTTTTCGATTTCTTTCATCAGATCGGCCGGAGTTTCGAGCGGCGTGAATTCGCGTTTCGGTTTGCCGGCTTTCGAGCGCAATTCTTCGATGATCGCGCACACGCGTTTGATTTCTTCGTGACCTTTCAAAATCGCTTCAAGACAGACCGATTCCGGTACTTCTTGAGCGCCGCCTTCGACCATCATGATGGCTTTCGAAGTTCCCGAGACGACGATCTCAAGATCGGTCTCTTCTTGCATTTGTTTGAAGGTCGGGTTCACGACGTATTGGCCGTTGATCCGGCCCATGCGCACGGTCGCAGTCGGTCCGTTGAACGGAACGTCCGAGAGGTGAAGGGCTGCACCTGCGCCGATGGCTGCTGCCATTTCGACGTCGGCATCAAGATCGGTCGACAGAATGGTTGCGATCACTTGCGTGTCGCAGTGATAACCTTCTGGAAAAAGCGGGCGGTTCGGGCGGTCGATCACTCGGGCTGCAAGCGTCGCTTCGGTCGTCGGACGACCTTCGCGTTTCAGAAAGCTGCCCGGGATTTTACCCGAAGAGTAGTGGCGTTCTGCGAACTCCACGGTGAGCGGCATGAAATCGATGCCGGGTTTCGGGTCTTTCGCCGAGCAAACAGTGACGAGTACGCGCGAATCGCCGTAAGAAACAAAAACCGAAGCGTCGGCCTGCTTGGCCAGCCTTCCGGTTTCGAGTGTGAGTGTCTTGTCCCCGAGTTGGGTACTGACGGTTTGAGCTTTCATGAACAATCCTCCTAATGATTGTGAGTGCCTGGCGGTGAAAAACCGTAGGCGGGTGAATTCAGAAATTCTGAATGGAGATAGAAAAACTGCGAGGAACAGGCCGTCGGTTCTTCTTCAAGAAAACCGGAACGCGCTCCTCGCAGTCAAAAGGGTCAAACTTATTTACGAAGTTGGAGTTGTTTCAGGACTTCGCCGTATTTCGCTTCGTCTTTGCTTTTCAGGTAGTTCAAAAGACGGCGGCGTTGGCCGACGAGTTTCAGAAGGCCAAGACGCGAGTGATGGTCTTTAGCGTGTTTTTGAAAGTGTGGATTTAAAGTATTGATCCGGTCAGTGATCAGAGCGATCTGAACTTCAGCCGAACCGGTGTTTTTTTCAGACTTACCGAAAGTCTTCACCAGCTTCGCGGTGTTTTCTTTTTTCTCGGTTTTACGAGTGGTGCCGATTTGCATTTGATTGATTTCCTTAAAAATAATTCTCTCAGGAAGCGTACCCCCCTGAAGAAAAGGTCTTTTCTCATTTTTCTTTACCGTATGGAATTAACACAACCGAATCGGTTCTGCAAGCTGGCGCCAAAAGGGTGCAAAAGGGTGAGCCTCACCTTTTCGTTTCGCAGTCGCGTTATCAACGACGTTCATTGAGCGCGGGAAGGCGAGTGGTAACAAGATTTGGTAACAAAATTGAGGTAGGTGGTAACTTTTGTATTGCGATGCGTTATAATTTCCCTTATCTTCGCTCCAGTCATGGAGATTTCCGTTTTTCATTATCAAAGCGCGCGGTCCTACTTAAAGGACATGATTGCCGACCAAAAAAGTTGGGATCAGGACTTCTCCTTGCGCCGTTTTTGTCGCCAGAGCGAAGTGGGCTCGCACGCGCTTTTGGTGATGCTGTTGAACGGGAAGCGCAAGATGACTCTCAAACAGGTGCCGGCCTTTGCCCGCGCGTTTGGGATGAGCAGCCTGGAACGGATGTATTTTCAGAATTTGATCCAGCTCGACAATGCTCGGTCGGACGAGGAGCGTGATCTTTGCAAACTTTGGCTGAACGAGCTGAACCCGATCCCCGAGCATAAAATCGTCGAGGTCGAGCATTTCCAGGTGATCGCGAATTGGATTCACATGGCGATTCTGACTCTCGCGAAAATCGAAGGCGCGAAGCTCACTCCCGAGAATGTGTATGCACTGGTGAATGAAAAGGTCTCGCTCGCCGAGTGTCGGCAAGCCATTGAGCGATTGCTCGATCTGGGCCTGCTCGAAGAAAAAGACGGACGGCTCGCGCCGACGCACAGTTGGGTACGCACCAAGGACGACCTCGCCAACAAAGGCGCCCGCGAATACCACAAACAAGTTTTAAAACTCGCGACCGACGCGATCGAAGAGCAGTCGGTCGACGAGCGCGAGTTTCAAAGTTTTGCACTGACCCTTCCTCGTGGAAGGATCGCCCTGGCCAAAGACATGATCCGAAAGTTCCGGCATCAGTTGGTGACGGCGATGGAGTCCGAGCCTGGCCACGAAGTTTATCAGTGTAATTTGCAATTTTTTCGGCTTACGGAGAGTCCACTGGGCGAAAGAGCGGCTTCGGCCGCGTCTGGCCCGGCAGTGAACGATGGCGCCGATCAACCCCAACCCCCGCGTGCAGAAAGCGTGCTCCAGAAAGAAGTATGAAGATGAAACTCAAAAAAATAATGCGGTATTGCTACCCAATGGTGAGCCCGACCTTGATTCTATTCGCAATGTCCACTTCAGCGTTCGCCGCCCAGAAATGTACTTTGAGCATTCGATGGAGCGGACGTGCTGAGAAAGTGATTCCACGATTTCAGACTGAGCTTCAAAAGAAAGGATATGACATCGTCGAAAATCACGGAACCTTCACGCTCGAAAATGGTCGCTGCCTAGGCACGGGATGCGATTTGACCGAAGCCTCCTTGTTGCAAGGTCAGCCACCGTTTCTTAAGGTCGTGATGGAAGTGCGTCGCCCCGACCCTGAAAAGACACTCGACAGCCATCGTGCGGTGGCGATGCAGGCCGCATGGGAGTTGCTCGATCGAATGCCGAATTGTTCGAGTCTTTAAGACACACAAAATCAAAAAGGAAGTATGAAAATGAAACTTAAAAAAGTAATGCAATATTGCCTCCCAATGGTGGCTTTAGGTTTAATGCTCGGCGCCCAGGCTTTCGCCCAAGGCGGAAACGGAGCGGGTAACGGCGGAGGTGCTTACGTGTGCATCAATCCAACTACGAATCAGCCGGTATCGGCGCGCTCGCTGGATTTGTGGGAAAACGAGAAATGGACCTTGGACCTGAATCTTTCTGGCGATGAAACCGAAATTGCAGAGGCCTTGATTCAAAAATTATCTCAGATCGATCCGGTAGGCGCCGACAAAATTCGTTCAACCTTGAAGGATTATCTGGCCCAGGTTCATTTTGAGGATTCTCGCCAGCTTCAGAAAAAAAACGATGCGAATATCGCGTTTCGTACCTTGGAACCGAATTGCGATCTTTATACCGCAGCGTTTTTCAGGAATGACGCGGATGAGATGCACTATCGATATGTGATCGACGGGAGCATTTGGAAAGTCATGAAGCCGGTCGATCGTGCAGCGCTGCTGTTGCACGAAGTGATTTATTCGATCGAAAGCAAGATGGGCGCGAAGACTTCGGATGGAACCCGCGAGCAGATTCGAATGATTTTCTCAAATGAATTTACTTCATGGCCGAAGTCGAAAGTTTACGAATACATGCGAAAAAATTCGATGGGGATTGCAAGCGTTCGTGCTCGGAATGGGGTTTTTTACGAAGCGCCTTACGCACCGTCGTTTTATCCGGACTCTGATGTAGTTCAGGCCGGTCAACTGATTTCAGGTGTGGCATTCGATTCTTCTTTGCATAAGGGGCTAAAGGTTCTTTGTAGGCGTATTACGTCTTTTAATTCGGATGGAAATCCAGTCAGTTGTGGTGGTATGGATTTTGATATTTTGTCTCCGTTCAAGGCGCACGTTAATTTCGTGTATGGTGATTTCATTACTGATAAGGCTTCATCGATCGAGATTCCCACAGCTCATGGAACAATGACGATATCCCCTGTTAGCGCTCGGGAGCCTATCCATTTCAATTACGATAGTGCAACCGGCACAGTGAGTCAGTTAAGTGGAAGGATGGTTGTGTCGGGAGCACAAATCGGAAATACTACCGTGAACATGCAATTGAGAGGTATAGTCTCTTTTTATCCTTCTGGAAAGATTTCGGCAATTCATTATTCTTCCTGGAGATCATCGCCGGATACGCTAAGTTTTAGAAGAAGAGAGATCGTTTTACCTTTAGGAAAACGATTGAAAGTCAACATTCTCCGCAATTTGGATGTCACTTATAGCGAATCAGGGATACTCACTTCCTTGAAAAAGACAAAATAATCACATGATGTCCGACTCGCTGTTATTTAATGAAACAACAGAGAGTCGGACACCAGCTTTAATGACACCCCTCCGGCGGCCATTGATGGCGGCAAAGGTAATACTCGCATTGACTCGTGTCATCCGTGCATTGGGGATGAGTTTGTAAGCAAGCTTGCATGCAGGCCCGATATCCCCATCCGTCTTTTACGCAGGTGGCTTGGCACGCTTCGACGGGATCGTCAGTGACGGTCTGAGCGAAGGTCGCATTCGCAAAATAGGGGCTGAAGAGTAATAACAACACGGCAACTGGAAGCATTTTCATGAGGACGATCATGAGTGATCCTAATGTAGAAAAATAGCGAATAATAGGATATGATTGGTTCGATATGGAGACCAATCGAATCCGTCAATTCTGTGTGGTGGCCGAAACTGAAAACCTGCGTAAGGCGGCCGAGATCCTGAATCTCTCGCACAGTGCTTTGTCGAAGTCCCTGAAGGTGCTTCAGGACGAGCTCCGTCAAACCCTGCTGGCGCCATCGGGGCGAAACATCGTCATCACTGACGAGGGCAAAGCTTTTTACAAAAAAGCCGTCGAGTTTCTGAAGCACGAGCACGATCTTCTGACCAAAGACGAGAGCCGCTCTGAAACCGTTCGCATCGGAACGTTTGAGGTCTTCAGCACTCATCTGCTGGGCACATTCTGGCAAAAATATTTTAAAAGCACCGCTCTTCACTTGCACGAGCTTTTGCCTGGTCGCATGGAGCAGGCATTGGTTCAGGGCGAGATTGATTACGGCATCACCTACGAACCGATTCCCACCAAAGGCGTGGAGTACGTGCGCATGGGTCAGGTCGAGATGGGTATTTTTGCAAAGAAAGGGGCCTTTTCACGCCATTCGCTTGAAGCGCTTCCGTTCGTCGCGCCGATTACGCCGATGACTGGATCGCCCACTGGTACGAAAGGGCTCGATGGTTGGCCCGACGATTTATTTCCGAGAAAGGTCCTCTATCGGGTCGATCTGCTCGAAAGCGGACTTGCGCTGGCGAGGCAGGGTTCGGCCGCGATTTTCATTCCTCACTTCGTCGCTCGCGCGGCGAATCTCGGTGTAAAAGACGAATTTCGGCTGAAAGTGATCGCGCGTCCGAAGTCGATGAAGTCCGTGCATCGAGCGGTCTATTTGACGAAGCGAAGCGGGCAGCTGGAAACTCCTGCGATGCGAACCTTGGCGAAGTTGATCCGGTCTGAGTGCCTGGAAATGTAAAAAATACGCATAACGCGACTGCATTACGAAAAGGTCGGGACCACCTATTTGAGGTACGGCTCCAAGCGATGCTTGAGCTTCTCGATGAGTTTGGCCTCGATCTGGCGGACGCGTTCGCGGGTCAGGCCGAACTGGTCGGCGACTTCTTGAAGGGTCAGCGGCTCGTCGTTTAAGAGACGCGATTCGAGAACGACTTTTTCTTTCGCGTTCAGTTCGGTTTTGAACCCCACGAGCTCCTTGGCCAGGATTTGAAGCCACTGATCGCGCTCAAGTGTCGTGTCCGCGTTTTCGCGGGTGTCGAACAGCGTGCCCAGCAGATTGCTCTTCGGATCATCCGACGACTGAGGCGCATCGAGGCTCACTTCAGCGGCCGAGCTGAGCAGTCGTTGCTCCATCTCGATCACGTCTTTTTCTTTGACGTCGAGTTTTTGAGCGAGCAACGCTGGGGCAGCCTTGATGCCTTGAGCTTCGAGGCGCTGCTTTTCGCGCATGAGGTGATAAAAAAGTTTCTTCTGGGCCTGCGTCGTTCCCACGCGCACGAGTCTGAAGTTATCGAGCAGGTATTTGAGGATGTACGAGCGAATCCACCAGGTGGCGTAATAGCCGAGGCGTGCGCCCTTGGTCGGATCGAATTTCGAGACGGCCTTCATCAGGCCCACGTTGCCTTCCTGAATGAGATCGAGCAGGTTGTGGTACATCGAGCGATACTCGTAGGCGATGCGCACGACGAGCTTCAAGTTGGCCGAAACGAGCAGTTTCGCCGCCTGAACGTCGCCTTTTTCGTGCATCCGTTCGACCAGGCGTTTTTCTTGTTCGGGCGTCAGTGTCGGCGCGTTTTTGATTTCTTGAAGATAGCGCTTCAGCGGGTCCGAGCCCGGCGCGATGACGATTTCTTTTTCGGTTTTTTCGAGCAACTCCGGGTCGTAGGGATCGTAAACCACGACCTCGGCGTTTTTCTTCTTACTCAGTTTGTCGCTTGGAGCCATTAATTTCCCTTTGCTAGAGGTATATTATCATACAGAGTGAAAGATGGAGTGAGCCCAAAGTGAAAAAACACGTCTACCCGAACGGATTAACCCTGATCGTTGATGAAGCGCCGCAATTGATGTCGGTTGCGATCGGTGCCTGGGTGAAAACGGGGACGCGAAACGAAGATCTGGATTCATGGGGGCTCAGTCACTTCTTGGAACACATGCTTTTTAAAGGAAGCAAAAAGCGCGGAGCGATGGAGATTTCAAAGGCCGTCGATCGCGTCGGCGGCGACTTTAACGCGTTTACCACCCGCGAGCACACCTGCTTTCATTTTTACCTTCCGGCAAAAGAGCTCGATTTGGGGGTTGAGCTTTTAAAAGAAATTTTATTCCGTCCCCTTTTCGCCGCAAAAGAAATCGAAAAAGAACGTCAGGTCATCCTGCAAGAAATCGCGATGGTGAAGGAAAGCCCGGAAGAAGACTCCTTCGACCGTTTCATCGAAAAATGCTTCGGAAAGCATTCGTTGGGCCGAAATATTTTAGGGAGCGCCGAGAGCATTTCAAGACTGACCCGGAAGGAAATCTTCGATTTCTTTCACCGTCATTATCGCCCCGAAAACATGGTCATCGCGCTTTCGGGGGCGTTGAAATTCGAGCGTGCGCGCCGGGCGTTTTCGGTGTTGGGCGATCACGCTTGGCCGAATCGAACCGAATCGCGCGAGATTCAAGCGCGCTGGGGGATGGATCCGCCGGGTGCGACCGTTCCCGGATTTTGGTGGATGAACTCCGATACCGAGCAGGCGCACGTTCTGATGGGCATTCCCGCCCCCGTTCAAAGTTCGAAAGACCGGATGACGGCTACGATCATCCAACAATACCTGGGCGGAGGGATGAGTTCGGTTTTGTTCGATCAAATTCGCGAAAAAAAGGGCTGGGCATATTCGGTCTATGCGAATGCGATCGAGTTTTTGGATGCGTCGATTTTCACGCTGTATGCCGGGGTGAAATCCGAACGGGTGGCCGACACGTTGGCGGTTTTCAGAAAAGAACTGACGAAGCTCGCGAAGCAGGGGATTCCGCCGTCCGAGCTGAAGCGGATTCAAGAAAGCCTGATTTGCTCGTTCGAACTTTCGATGGAAAGCTCGGAGTCGCGGATGATGGCGATCTCGCATTCGGAGTTGTTTTTCAAAAAAGATCTGTCGTTTCGGGAATACGTGAAGATCGTGCGCTCGATTCGAGGTTCGAATGTTCAGAGGCTCATCGAGCGATGGCTGAAATCGGGTCTTCCTACGGTTTATGTTTTGGGTAAAAAGCCGAAAAAACCAGCGCTTTGGAAAAGCGTCGCCTCAGAGTCGCTCAAGCTGACCCATCAAGAAGTACAGACGGATCGCTGAAAGTCGATCGCCGAAAACGGCCCTCTTATTTCTTCTTCTTTTTCAAAATCGAGAGCAGGATCAAGGCCGCAGCGCCGATTCCGCCGTAGAACACCATCGGGTCGTCCATCAGCGATTTCGATTTTTGTTTTGGCGTGTTCCCACCGTCGGCGGCGCCGAAGATCGTGTCGCTGCTTAAGCCCGATGGAATCTTCGTGTTTTTGAACAAATCGGTTCCCGCGCCCGAAGCATTGATGCCGCCTTCACGACGGAAGACTTTCAGGGATTTCACCATGTCTTCGAACATCCCCGCGTAATCCTGATATTTGTTTTTATTCACCGAGTAGGTGACGAGAATTCCGATGCCGTCCTTCACGGTGGCAAGATAACGGGTGAGGAACCCCGGAATTTCAGATTCCAAATGAAGAGCATCGACCCACGGTTGGCTCTGAATCGTTTTGTTCTGAGCGTAGCGCACTTCAGAGGTCACGCTTTTACCCTGAGGGGTGGTGTAGATCTTCGGGTTCTTCAGATAGGCCAGGTATTGATCGAGTGTGTCCTGATCGCCTTGAATCTTGGCGGCAAAGATGATGATGGCGTCCTTTTTCTTCGCCGCATTTTTCTGGTTCTGGCAAACCCATTCGGTGCCTTCAAGCAAACAGACCCAATCGGACGGAAGGTCGAATTCGATGAATTGGTTGGCGAACTTGGCTGCGTACGAGTTCTGAGCGAAAATTTGCGTGAAAAAAACGGCGGCGATCAAAAACGATTTCATCATGCGAATCAGACCCTCTGCTTTATTCGATAGCCCGTCTGACGACGAAGCCCTTCTCAATCCCTTGATCTTTATAAAATTCTACCATATTTAAAACGGCTTCATCATCTTTTACGTCGGTCACGCGAGCGCGGCCCATCGGAATCGATGAATCTCGTTGAATGATGTCAAAAAGTTGGCCTTTTTCAATCCCCGCATTTGCACCCCGGTTGATTCGAATCAAGTAAAGGGCATCGTTCACCCCGGTCACTTGGGGGGCCGAAGAATTGAGGACGGATTGAGACTGCTCTGAAACGGCAGCACCAGAAGGCGAGAGTGCTTCCCGTCGCGTTCCGAGATGAAACTGCATTCCGAGCGAGAGCTGTAATCCGCTCGCCGTGTTTGTGCCCATCAGCGGAGCGGCGACTAAGGCATAAAGTGCGGCATCTTCGGAGGTCCGAAAACCGAACTGCACTTGCGCCAGCGTCCAAGCAGGATTGACCGCGCCAAGGATGGCGCTTCCGTCCGCATCCCGAAGCTGTGCCGCCGCTTCGGTCGCTCGATCGGTGGGGTCCGTGTTGAGTGAGCATTGCCCGCGCACTCCGGCCGAAAAAAGAAATCCTTTTTGAGTCGGAGTGCGTTTGATCATCAAACTGTAGGGAATGGCCGCCGAATACGCTTTCGTGCGGTAGGTATAGCCTGCTCCCGCTTCGATCCGCCATCGGGCGGTCAGCGGCAGCTCGGCGAAAGTGCCGGCCGTGAGGTCGACCGATGGATCGCCTAAATGCGGATCCTGACTCGCAGGCAGAACGGCATCGAACTGCAAGCTCAGATTGAACCCGTGCGTGACCAAATGGTGCGCAACCCCGAGCAATTGATCCGAAAACCCGGTGGTCTTCGACGAGAGCACCGACAGCCTTCCGAAAACAAACCAATCTTCCGGGAGCGCGTAATTGGCATTGAAATCAAAGTAAAACTGCGTGAGAGAAGCCGAATGAGGAAGGACGAGCGAGCGTGAGTTTTCGTCGAAGTTCGCGCTGGTGTGGTAAAAGCTGATTCGCGGTCCGAGAAGCAGACCTTCGTGCGCGAGGCTCTGGTTTTGCCAGGGTTGAACGATGGGGTTGGCTCGGGCCCGAAGAGGGATCGCAAGGATTATTAAAATCAAAAATAATTTCAATGGGTTGAACTTGCAGGGTTTCAAAAGCTTTACTTGAGTTTCCATCGTTTTAATCCTAAAATACGGGCATTGCTTCAGAAGCGATTGATCGACTAAGAGCAAGTCCGATGCCGCCGCGATGGCCGTGATCGGAATTGAGGATCGTCTATGTCTATTTATGAGGAATCCCTCGAATACCATTCGAGCGGACGCAAAGGTAAGATTGAAGTCATTCCCACCAAATCGGTCGTCACCCAAAAAGACCTGAGCCTAGCCTACAGTCCCGGCGTTGCCGGACCTTGCCGCAAGATCGCCGAAGATCCGAATCTTGCGTACGAGTACACGTCGAAGGGAAACCTGGTTGCGGTGTTGACGAACGGAACGGCGGTGCTGGGGTTAGGAAACATCGGCGCGCAGGCGGCGAAGCCCGTGATGGAAGGAAAAGGAATTCTCTTTAAAAAATTCGCCGACATCGACGTGTTCGACATCGAGCTGAACGTGAAGACTCCCGACGACGTGATTCGAGCTTGCGAGATGCTCGAACCCACCTTCGGCGGCATCAATCTCGAAGACATCAAGGCGCCCGAGTGTTTTTACATCGAGCAAGAGCTGAAGAAAAAGCTGAAGATCCCCGTCTTTCACGACGATCAGCACGGAACAGCCGTGATCAGCGGCGCGGCTTTTTTGAACGCGCTCACCTTCGTGAACAAAAAAATCGAAAACATGAAAGTGGTATTCTGCGGCGGCGGAGCGGCCTCGATCGCCTGCGCGAATTTGTACCTAGAGCTCGGCGTGAAGCCCGAGAACGTGATCATGACCGACGTGAAGGGCATCATCTACAAGGGCCGTACTGAAGAGATGAACCCCTATAAAGAACGCTTCGCGGTTGAAACTAAAAAGCGCACCTTGGCCGAAGCCATGGTCGGTGCGGACGCCTTCATCGGCTGTTCCGTCGCCGGAGTCGTCACGCAAGACATGGTGAAGTCGATGGCGCGTGATCCGATTATTTTTGCGATGGCGAACCCCGAGCCCGAAATTTCGCCCGAACTCGTCAGTGAAGTCCGTAAGGATGCGATCATGGCGACGGGTCGATCGGATTATCCGAATCAGGTAAACAACGTCTTGGGCTTTCCGTTCATCTTCCGGGGCGCGCTCGACACGCGTGCGACCGCGATCAACGAAAAAATGAAAATGGCTGCGGTGAAGGCACTCGCCCAGCTCGCTCGCGAAGACGTTCCCGAGTATGTTTCGCGCGCCTACGGAAACCAGGCCTTCAAATTCGGCCGTGATTACCTGATCCCGAAACCTTTCGATCGCCGCGCGCTGTTGTACGTCGCTCCCGCCGTTGCCGAAGCGGCGATGGCCTCGGGAGTGGCTCGGGTCGAAATCGATTTGAAACAATACCGCGAGAAGCTCGAATCGTTCTTGGGCTTCGCTTACACCGCCATGCGCTTTGTGAAGAAGCAAGTCCGCAAGGCCGAACGCGACATCGGCCGCAAGATCACGCTCGTATTCCCCGAAGGCGAGCACAGCAAGGCCTTGCATGCGGCGAAGATCGTTCGCGACGACAATATCGCCGAGCCGATTTTGCTCGGAAATCCCGATAAGATCAAAGCCGAGATCGCGCGATTGGGCTTGGGCGCCGGCATGGACGACGTAAAAATTATCCGCCCATCGATGAGCGAATTGCACGGCACGTTCTCGAAGCAGTTCTTTGAGCGGCGTCAGCGCAAGGGCGTAACGCTCGCCAGCGCGCAAGTGCTCATGAAGCAAAATAGCTACTTCGCCTCGATGATGGTCCAAAATGGCATGGCCGACGGCATGATCGGCGGGATCGGGCAGGGCTACGCCGAAACGCTGAAGCCCGCACTTCAGGTGATCGGCGCGAAGAAGGGAAAAACATTGGCCGGCATTTACATGATCGTGACGAAGAAAAAAACCTACTGGTTTGCCGACGCCACGATCAACGTCGAACCGAACGCCGAAGAGTTGGCTAACATCGCGGTCACAACGGCCGATCTGGTGAAGAGCTCGACCGGTATTGAGCCTCGCATCGCGATGCTTTCGTTTTCGAACTTCGGTTCGAACGATCATCCGGCGACGAAGGCGATTCGCGACGCCGTGGGGATTTTGAACGCGCGCCATCCCGATCTGATCGTCGACGGTGAAATGCAGGCCGATACGGCGCTCAGACCTGAGATCTCGGCCGAAAGCTTTCCGTTCAGCCGCGTGCCGGGCGATGCGAACGTTTTGATTTTTCCGAACCTGCATGCGGCCAACATCGCGTACAAACTCGTGTGGCGCATGGGCGGAGTCGAGGCGATCGGTCCGATTCTGCTCGGTATGAACAAGCCCGTGTGCGTGCTCCAGCGGGGCAGCGACGTGAACGACATCGTGAATATGGCTTCCATCACCGCATTCGAAGTGTATAATCTGAACAAGGAGAAAAAAGCATGAAAACCGAAATTCTGACTCAAGAAGCCCCTGCGCCGATCGGCCCTTATTCGCAAGCGATCCAATTGGGGAATCTCCTTTTTTGTTCGGGTCAGGTCCCGCTCGATCCGGCCACCGGTGCCGTGGTCGGCGAAGGCGATGTCGAAGCGCAAACGAAGCAAGTCATGAAAAACATCGCTGCCGTGTTGAAGAAGGCGAATGCGAATTTCAATCAAGTGGTCAAAACGACGATCTTTATCAAAAACATGGCTGATTTTCCGAAAATCAACACGATCTACGGCGAGCATTTTCAAAAACCGTATCCCGCTCGTTCGACGGTTGAAGTCGCGCGTCTTCCGAAAGACGTGCTGGTTGAAATCGAAGTTTTGGTCGCGCTCGGGTAATCCTTCTTCGAATGAAGGCCCTGGCCGTCCTGCTTTCTCTTTTATCGGGAGTCTTGTTTACCCTAGCCATTTTTTTGTGGCTGGCAGCGGGCGAGATTTACGATTACCACGACACTTTCAGCATCGACGACGGTTCGATGGACGTGGTGCTTTGTCTGGCCGGTGGCAAGCGCCGCATTCCCATCGCGGTCGAACTATGGCAGAAGCTGAGAGCCGTCTATCCGCAATCCAAGCCTACGCTTTTTTTGTCGGGGGTGGGGCCGCATACCGGGTTTGAAACCCTGCTCGAACAGGATGTTCCGAAAGAAACGGTCGAGATGATGAAGGCCGAGCAGGCCAAGGCTACGAAGCGAAGGCAAGATGAGATCATTTTCGAGAACGTGAGCGAAAATACTTACGAGAATGCCCAGATTTTTTCAACCTTCGCCCGGCAGAATCATTGGAAGAAAGTCGTGCTCGTGACGGCGGGGTATCACATGCGACGGGCCGAATTCATTCTGCTCAAGGCGCTCGATCCCGGTGTCGAGATTTTCACTTCGACGGTGGACGCGGTTCATTTCGACCGTAATGAATGGCATCAAGACGCGTATGCGATCCGGGTGACGTTGATCGAGTACATCAAGTGGCTTTACTACCGTTACAGTTATTGAAGGATGGGGCGATTTACGGACGAGCCAAGATGATTTCTTGGCGGGCGATCTCTTCCATCAGCTGATCGACGGCGCGCGCGCGATGAGAAATCTTGTTCTTCACGTCAGGCCCGAGTTCGGCCAAAGTTTTGTTGTATCCGTTCGGAATGAAGATCGGGTCGTAACCGAATCCTTGATGTCCCAGAACTTCGGTCGTGATCGTCCCTTCGATCGTGCCCGAGGTCAGCAACAGTACGCCTTCCATCACGAGTGCCAGGTGACAGGTGAAGCGAGCCGTTCTTTTTTCGAGCGGTACGCCTTTCAGCGCTTCGAGCAGTTTCTTCACGTTGGCATCGTCCTGCGTTTCGCCCGCGCGCGGAATCGCATAGCGATGCGAGTGCACTCCCGGTTTTCCGTCTAGGGCATCGACTTCCAGCCCCGAGTCGTCGGCTAACGATGGGTAGTGGCAGCCGTGGTTGCAAGTGCGGGCCTTGGCTACGGCATTTTCGAAATACTGATCGGAGGTTTCGACGAGTCCCAGTTTTTCGGGATTTCGAATGAAGAAATCCGCAGGCTCGATCTCGATTTCAGGGTGCTTCTTGAAAAGGATCAGGAACTCTTCGAGTTTATGGCGGTTGGTCGAAGCCAGGACGATCGTATTCGCGTTTCTCATGATGGAGATATTTTACTCAAAATGGACGCCATACGCCAGTGCTTTGATGCGAGAGACGTCTTCAATCTTCAACACGCCGCTTTGCCGGACGTAAAGATCGAGGAGCTGAGTCGCCGTATTCCACTCGTTGCTATCCTTACAGGTGGAAGGGTCTTGATAGCACTCGGCCAGTTGCTGAAGATCCGAGACGCAATCTCCGGCGATGACTCGCATTGAAATTCGATCGAGATTGAGGCGGCCCGCGATCGGGTAGGTGTCATCACCGATTTGCATCGAAGTCGGATGACTGCGATCAAGCGTTCCGTCGTGTGAAATTTGTTCTTGGGTGAGGCAATCCGGGTTTTCCCAAAGAGCGTGCGCGTTCTCTGCCGCAAAATCGAGTCGGATGTTTCCGTTTTGATCGAAGCCAGTGATTTCGGAATCGGTGCCGTTTTGTCCGATAAAGCCGGACGTCTGATCGGCGTCGTTTTTCACGACAAAATAAAGCGGATCGGAAAAAATATTGAGTATGGATTGCGGAATCTCAGCGATTGGAACTTGGATTTGCGCCTGAGTGTCGTCCGTATAAACGACCGCCGTCTGAAAAAGCGTCGGATGCGTGGAAAACAGCTCGACTGATTTTAATCCGCCATCGAGCGTGTTTTGATCCGGTTTCGGAGGTTCCGAGTAATTTCCGAATCGGCAGGCACTCAATGTGAGTAATAAAACCGAGCCTAAAGCAGGCCATAATGAATGATTCTTCCTGGTCATAAGTATTGAGAATCCTTTCTCTGGGTTCTTCTCGGTCGCCTGAGTCGGAAATTAAACGGGCAAAGTTTTCCGTGTAAAAAAGGAGCGAATTGCGGCCGAACGCCGGGGTGTTTCGGTCAGACTTTGGTGAGGAAGGATTCACGCTGCGTTAATTGCCTGTTTTAATGGCCTTTTTACGAGAGAACTATTTTTCGTTCCCCCTATTGAATTTAGGTCACAGAATTGACTACACTTCTCCCAAGGGGGCAGCATGGGGTTCTTGCCGAAGGCGATTTTGGGATCGGTTCTACTCGGTAGCAGCATATTGGCTGGTAGTCTCACCGCCTATGCCGCTGGGACGGAAACGTTCTACGAAAACTCAAGCGGTTCGCCGCTTCTTCCTCTCATTCAGTCCGCAAAACAATCCATCGACATCGAGATTTACGAAATGGACGATCCGTCCGTGCAGAACGCTTTGCGGGCAGCGATTCGTCGGGGTGTCCACTTACGGGTCATTCAAGAGTCCAAACCGGTCGGAGCAGGCTGCCGGGTGTTTTTACCCGCCAGTGACTCGGATCATCCTTCTTGCCGCACTCAGAAGACTTTTTATCGTTACGTGACTTCTCACGGCGGAACTTATATCCCGTTCGCTTACGAGCAGCTTTGTGGGGTGCATGGCAAGCATTGCTTCCAACACGGAAAAATCGTGATCGCCGATTCGCACTCGGTTTTGTTCAGCACCGGGAACTTCAACGTGACGAGCCTCTGTGATCAAAAAGAGAATCCGTCGAACTGCACCCGCGATTACACGATCGTCTCGACCGATGCGACGGTTGTTCAGGCGATGCAGACGCTTTTTGAAAAAGATCTGGTGGGCCAAAGCTATGACGTTGAAGCAGTTCTCTCGAAAGTGGGGACAGATCGTCTCACCGTCAGCCCCGATTCTTTGAAGCCTTTGGTCGATTTCATTCATTCGGCGAAAAAGACGGTTCAAATCCAAAACCAATACCTGAAAGACCCGAGCCTGAATGCCGCGATTGTCGAAGCGGCCAATCGGGGGGTCAAGGTTTACGTCATGGTCCTGAGCCCTTGCTGGTTTGCGAAGCCCTCTAAGAACGACCAGGCTCAATGGAAACAAATTTACGGCGCCTTCGATCGGGCAAAGGTTCACACGAAAATTTTCACCCGCAACATGAAGATCAACGGCCATTACGGCTATCTACATGCAAAGGCCATTCTGGTCGACGGCACCCGGGCTTGGGTGGGGTCGGTCAATGGTTCGACGACTTCGCTTTCCAATAACCGAGAATACGGGATCTTCTTCGACGATCCGGTCCAGGTGAATAAATTCGAAAACTTTCTCTATAACGACTACGTCAGTGCGCAATCGGAAAGCTGGAAAGACAGCTTGGCGTGCAAAAACGATCACTACTGATCTCATTCGCTCATCGCATCAGCATGCTTTTTGCTTCACTCATCGTTGAATGAAGAGTCAGCGATGAGCATGAAAGAATCCCGCATTTTTCAGGCGGCGCACCTTTTTCATCGACAAGGTGCGACCGGATACGCATTAAAGCTCGTATCGCAGCTGAGCCCCAAAACGCCCGACGAATTCCGGATCGCCGGGAGTGTCTATCTCGATTCTTACGAATACATCGAGGCCCTGAAGTGCTTTCAGGGGTATTTTGAATCCGAACCCGATGGCGACGAGAGCGGCTCGATTCGAATCGCCCTCTGCGATACCTGGTGCGGGTTAGAACGGTTCTCAGAAGCACTCCGTGAACTCCGAAACATTCACCCACACTCAGAGGATCGCAGGTTAAAAGGTGTTTTACTGCGAGCCGAAGGCGGGTGCTTAGCGCGAAAAGGGCATGTCGAAGAAGCCTGCCCTATTTTGATGCGAGCCTTTGATTTTTTTTCGCGAGAAGAGCAAACGCCTGAGATGGCGCTCGTGCACCAATGGTTGGGCTATGCGAAAGCGGCGATGCAGAAGGACGAAGGAGTCGACCCCGAGATCGAAGCACACTTTCTGAAGGCGACGCTGTTTCTGAGAAAATCCGGGCCCTCGCCCGAGTCGTGGCTCGAATGTTGGTATCGGATGCACGAGCGAGGGTATCTCGGCGAAGGGCAACGGATTCAAATGTCGGTTTATCCGGGATTGCCCTCGCGGTTCGTCGGGCGGCCCGGGTTTTTAGATCGCGTTTTGGTCGGAAATCCTTCGGCTCCGATTCGAATCGACCCTTATCGGAACGAATACGAATTGAAGGGCGATCGCCGAACGGAGATCCCGTCCGAGCTGAAAATGCTGGCCTGCTTGCGATTGGCCGGTGAATGGGGCGTCAGCCTCGCCCGTGTAAAATCGGTTTTAAGGCCCGATCTCGGGGTGGACGACATCGCCTTCTTCGGGCGGATGGAGCCTACGGTGTTTGAGTTGCTGGAGCGCTTAGAAAAAGACTACCCAGTCGGCATTGGCTTGGAAAACGGAGTGCTTCGATTGTCGGCGGCGTCGAGGAATGCGATTTGTGTCGAATACTCGAGGTCAAAGCACTTTGGCTTGGGCTTGGATCCACGAGTAAAAGATCACCGAGTCTGAATCACTTTTGAGGCGCTGAAGCTCGTTCTTCATTTCGTCGACGATGTCGGGCGTGATTTTACCCACCTGAATCAAGGCAGGGGCGCCGCTCAATAACAGCTTCGTCCATTCGTCGATGAACTGCGTGCGTTTTTTCGGCGTGCGGTTGTCGTAATGATGCGTGATGACCTGGGTTTGAATGTCCTGAAAACCCGCAGTGAGCAGATAATTCGCGAGTTTTCCGCCCACGAACGGATCGCCCTTCAGGTTCCACTGATGATCGTTGAACTCGAACCAAAACTTCAAGGTCGCCGGGCTATAAGGGTGCATGTAAAACGTGGCATTGAAGACTTCGTTGCAGACGATCGTGCTTTGGACTTTCAGCACGCGACGGACTTCTTTTAAGATTCCGACGGGTTCCTGAACATGCTCTAAAAACCAGCACAAAAAGGCCGCATCGAAGGTGTCGTCCTCGAAAGGCAAATGAAGAGCATCGCCCTGATGAACCTCCACGCGATTTTCGAAACGAGGCTGCTTCAGATGCTCGCGTGCCCGCGCGACCTGATCGGCCGAGGCATCGATGCCGGTCACGTGCAGGTTCGGAAAACGTTCGAGCAGAATCTCAGTTTGGGCCCCGACGCCCGACCCGACTTCGATCAGATTCTGAGCCGACGAAAAGTCGACGTTCTGGTACACGCTCGATTCGAGCGAGCGCGCTTGTTTGTAGAGTCGATCCTGCTCATCTTTCGAGAAACCGTGGAGGTAGCCCGGCGCAACGCCGGTTTTCGTTTGGCCCATGGATTCAGTTTACGGAAGAGGGGAATGGCCCGCAATCTTTGAGTTTTGAAAAAAAATCGTTTATCCTAAATCTATGTATCCCTACGGATTAATCGGGAATTGCCAAATTTCTGCCTTGGTTCATCAGACCGGTTCCATCGACTGGTTGTGTTTGCCGCGGCCAGACAGCGAGCCGATCTTCGGCAAAATCCTCGATCCCGAGGGGGGACGCTTTGCCATTCTTCCGCCCGAAGAATCCGATGTGATCGAGTGCAATCAGAGCTACATCACGAATACGAACGTTTTGGTCACCGAAGTCAGCCTCAAAGACGGATCTCGCTATCGCATCACCGATTTTTGCCCGCGCTTCGAGCAATACGGACGCATGTATCGCCCGGCTGCGATCTTTCGCATTCTCGAACCCTTGCTGGGCCACCCGGAGGTGAAGGTGACCTGCGCCCCCGTCAAGGGTTGGAGCAAAGAACCTGCTTTCGTCACGCGGGGAAACAGCCATCTTCGTTACGTCGTGCACGACCAGCATCCGGACGAACTGCGATTGATTACGAATATGCCTCTGACTTATCTGAGCGAAGGCCAGAGTTTTCCGCTTAAGGAAAAAACCTACTTCGCGCTCACGTCGGGCATTGGAATCGAAGATGATCTGACTCAAGTTTCAGAACAGTTTTTAGACAGAACCGTTTCGTATTGGCGGAAGTGGGTTCGACACTGCTCGACACCGTATTTGTATCAGCACGAGACGATCCGTTCGGCACTGACGTTGAAGCTTCACGTTTACGAAGACACGGGCGCGATTTTGGCCGCACTGACGACGAGCCTACCCGAAACCACCTTGGGCGAGCGGAATTGGGATTACCGTTACTGCTGGCTGCGCGATGCTTATTACGTGTTGACCGCGTTTCATAACCTCGGCCATTTCGAAGAGATGGAAGGATTTTTGAAATTCGTGTTGAACCTCGTCCATCGCTCGCGCGATCAAGAGGGGTTTTTGCGTCCGGTTTACACCTTAAGCGAGGGTACGCCCTTGCCCGAAGAGATCCACCCGAATTGGGCGGGCTATGCTTCGATCAAACCCGTGCGAAGTAAAAACCAGGCGGCCGAGCACATTCAAAACGACGTGTACGGCGAAATGGTTTTGACCCTGGCACCGATTTTCTTCGACGAGCGTTTCGTGGATCTTCGAACGAAGGATCACGAATCCCTGCTCGAACACTTGGCCGGGCATTGTGCGAAAAATATTTCCAAGCCCGATGCCGGGTTGTGGGAGATCCGCGACGGATGGCAAGAGCATTCGTTTACGAACTTAATGTGTTGGGCCGGGTTGGAACGGGTTCAGCGGGTCCAGTCGCTGGGTTATTTGAAAGACCTGAAGCTCGATCTTGAAAAAGAAAAGAACCGCGCCCACGATGCGATTCTCAATGCCGTCTTGGGGAACGTGATTCAAAACAGCCCGAAAGACCACACGCTCGATGCGTCGCTTTCGCATTTGGCGATTTTAGGTTTTCCCGATGCCTTGGTCAGTGAATCGACCGTGGATGCGATTCTTCGCGATCTTTCGCTCGGCACGGCTGACCCTGCGTTTTTTTATCGCTACCGTCGTCAAGACGACTTCGGCACGCCCGAATCGGCATTCGTCATCTGTTCGTTCTGGGTGATTCAGGCCTTGGCGAAACTCGGACGGAAGGACGAAGCGCGCGAATTGATGGAGCAGGCCTTGGGAGCCTCGAATGATCTGGGGCTTCTGGCCGAGCATTTTCTTCCGGGTTCGAAGCTTCAGCTCGGGAATTTTCCGCAGGCTTATTCGCACGTGGGGTTGATCAACGCCGCCTTTGCTTTAAGCCCCAACTGGCCTGACGTACTTTAGGGAAACTGTCATTTAAGGGAACCAGGGCTGATCCTTCCACAGCAGTTCTGAAATCATGGCCTGGCCTTCGGGGTTGGGATGAAAGCAGTCTTTCGAGAGTGCCGAGATCGTGATCGGTTTTCGGTAAAGGCTTTCGCCGAAGGCGAATTCGAATTGCGGCAGTTCATGCGAAAGTTCGGCGAGCAGATTTCGAATCACCTCGTTTTTGTGTTCGACGATGGCGACGTTTTTTTGATACTCGGTCGTGTTCGACCAAAAAATCAGCGAATTGCAGTAATGATCGCGGTAACGCATGCGATATTCGCAGGTCATCTTGGGCGTCAACCAATGATGGAGGATCTCGGGTTTTCCTAAGTCCGGGATTTTTGGAATCGCAGCGACCAGTACCCGGATCGGCTTCGGTTGGCGAATCACCGAGAGCTTCGTAAAAAAATGTCGAAGGTCGGTCTCGATTTCAGAATCGGGGTTTCCGCCTTCGAACCATGGCGCGCAGGTGTCGTTCGCACCGATGGTGAGCGTGAGGTACGGAAGGTTGCGGTATTGGCCGGTTCGCCAGGCCGAAAGAATCGCATCGGCTTGGTGATCCAGATCGGCCACGACCGCCCCGCTGAAGGCGACATTCATGATTTTTAAATCCACGCCTGGTTCGCTTTGAGCGAGGTCAGCCTTGAGTCGAAGGTAATGCGAATTGAGGTTGAATCCCGACGACCAAGACAGGGTGTATTTATGGTTCAGAGCCTGACCGAGCCGGATGCGCCACCACGGAATGGCGTAACGAGGGTGGGGCGGGAAGTCCGAATCGTCGGCGTCAGAGGCGGATTTCTGGTCCACACGCTGGGCGCGCCAATTCGAAAGAAACCCCGCGCTGATCGAATCGCCGGCCGTGACCATGAGTTCGGTGATTCGGGTACCAGCTGAAGCGGGGGGTAGGATGAGAGTGAGAGAGAACAGGACGATGAGACTGCCGAAAAAAAATCCACCCACGCTTCGACCCATGTCGAATGAAAATGCACGAGCTGTGCCATACGATCAGCTTCTGAGGGTGGCGGTGATTCCCTTCGGTTCGAGAAGTAAATCCAACGCGTGGGTGATCGATGAAACGACGATGTCTGAAACTTCGATCAATTTCGACGCGATTCCCTCAGGGCCCATGATCCCGATACTCAGTTTCGATTCCTGGAACATTTCGATGTCGTTTTTTCCGTTGCCGATCGCGATGGCGTTGCCTTTTCCCAGCTTTCGGATCAGTGCTGCTTTTTCGACGCCGTCCGAGACGATCAAGACTTTGATCGCAAGATCCGCCAATTCCTTTTGGGCGGTGCCGAAGGTGTCTGCCGTCAGGACGAACAGATTCACCTGCGAACTCAACCGCTGAAGTTTGGTTTTGACGCCCGGGATGAGCTCACCCCCTCGGGCCAGGGTTCCATTGTAATCGAAGAAGATGTTTTCAATGTCAAAAACGGGATACATTCATGGACTCCTGTTGAATGCGGTTTTAAAAGGATTGATTCCCGCGAATTTTGCGTCTTTGCCGAGGGCTTCTTCGATTCTCATTAATTGATTGTATTTGGCGACTCGCTCCCCACGGCAAGGGGCACCTGTTTTAATTTGGGCAGCGTGAGTACCGACCGCGAAGTCGGCGATGAAATCATCGGTAGTTTCGCCGGAACGATGACTGATCACGCAATGGTAACCTGCCGCTTTAGAGACTTTCATGGCTTCGATGGTTTCGGTCACGGTTCCGATCTGATTGAGTTTGATCAAAGACGCGTTTGCGACCTGCGCCTGGATCGCCTTTTTGATGATCATGGGATTGGTCACGAAAATATCGTCGCCGACGAGCTGGACTTTTTTTCCGAGACTTTGGGTGAGTCGAATCCAGCCCCCCCAATCGTCTTCCGCTAAGCCGTCTTCCAACATGAGAATCGGGTAGCGTTGAATCCAAGAATTCCAGAAGTCGATCATCTCGTCCGAACTTTTTCGGCTTTGGTCGGACTTTTTAAAGACGTAAAAACCGCCTTCGTAAAATTCGCTCGCCGCAGGGTCGATCGCAATTGCGATTTGTTTTCCGGTTTGAAATCCGGCGCGTGAGATCGCTTCAAGAATAATCTCGATGGCATGCTCGTTTGACTTGAGTTCGGGGGCGAAACCGCCTTCGTCGCCGATCGAAGTCATGAGCCCTTGGGTTTTCAAAATGTTCTTGAGCGTCTGATACGTTTCCGCCGCCCATTCGACGGCCTCTCTGAAGCTGGAAGCACCGACGGGCGCGATCATGAACTCCTGAAAATCGACGTTGTTGTCGGCATGGACTCCGCCGTTCAGAATATTGAACATCGGAGTCGGAAGCAGGTGGGCATCGCCTTTGAAAATCCTACTGCCGATGTATTCATACAAAGGTTTTTGAGCCGCGAGCGCGCCTGCCCGACAAACGGCGAGCGAGACTCCGAGAATCGCATTCGCCCCGAGCCGATGTTTGTTTTCGGTTCCGTCGAGTTGGATCATCGCCTGATCGATCGCGTTCTGCTCCAACACGGATTGTCCGATCACGAGGTCTTTAAGATCGGCATTCACATGGTGAATCGCTTTTTGCAGGCCCTTGCCGTGAAAGCGGGTCGGATCACCGTCCCTCAATTCGTAGGCTTCTTTCGAGCCAGTCGAGGCTCCCGAAGGCACGGCAGCCCGGACGGTTTCGCCGGTGCCGAGGGTTAGGTCGACCTCCAAGGCGGGGTTTCCTCGTGAGTCGAGAATTTCTCTCGCATGCAAGTCTTGAATGGTGCCGGTTTTTAGGGGTGTGTTCAAAATACGATCCTACCTTTCTCTGGATAAAATAGATGGACAAAATAAATGACCAACCAGATTGAGTAGGAGTCATCAGCCTCGTGGAAGAGGCGGTTTTGGCGAACTCCATCGCCGTAGAAAAGGGATTATCCTAAAATTTTTCGGATTTCTAATAAAATCGCGTGGCTCGCTGCGCCTAGGTGATCGGAAAGGCTTGCATTAACAGATCGGCTGTCGCCGGGTTGCAGGCGATCGGCGTGTTGTACACCGCCGCAATACGAATGAGCGCTTTGACGTCGACATCATGCGGATGCGGCGCCAGCGGATCCCAAAAAAAGATCACGAGATCAAGACCGCCTTCGGCGATTTTCGCCCCGATTTGTTGATCGCCGCCGAGCGGGCCGCTTTTGAATTTGGTAATCGGCAAATGGGTTGCCGATTCAATGAGGTTCCCCGTCGTGCCGGTCGCGAATAAATTGAATTGCTTCAATTGATCGAGATGGCGCTTCGTCCATTCGGTCATGGCCGGTTTTAAGTTGTCGTGCGCGATCAGGACCAGATTTTTTTTCGACATGGAAAAAATATATCCGCGTCGGTGAAAGTCGAGCAATGAAAATCGAGCAAGCGATTTTAAAGTGAGGGCTTGGCGTAAAGGTATTGCTCGGGCCACTCTGCGTCGATGTTAAAATGGCGTGCTGCTTCGAGCGGAAAATACGGGCGCCTCAACGACTCGCGTGCCAAGAGAACCAGATCAGCACGGCCATCGCGGATGATGCTTTCGGCTTCGTCCGCAGTGGTGATCATGCCGACGGCACCCGTCAGAATGCCTGCTTCTTTTTTGATTCGTTCGGCGAAGGGGGTTTGATACAGCGGGCCTACCGGAATTTTCTGAGCGGGATGCAAACCGCCGCTTGAGCAGTCAATGAGATCGATGCCGTCGTCCTTGAGGAGTTTGGCCAAGCGAACCGACTCGTCGATCGTCCATCCGCCATCGACCCAATCGGTTGCCGAAATGCGAACCAAGATCGGAAGCTCTTTCGGCCACACGATTTTAATCGAAGCGACGATTTCACGAAGCAGGCGAGTGCGGTTTTCAAACGATCCGCCGTACTCGTCGGTTCGCTGGTTCGAAAGTGGTGAGAGGAATTCGTGAATGAGATACCCGTGCGCGGCATGAATTTCGATCAACTGAAAACCGGCCGAAAGTGCGCGTTTCGCAGCCGCCGTGAAGTCGAGCACGACCTTGTTGATTCCGTCTTTCGTCAATGCTTCGGGAACGGCATAGGTTTCGCTGAAAGGAATGGCGCTCGGAGCGACAGGGGTCCATTTGCCTTCGCTTTCGGATTTGCGTCCGGCGTGTGCGAGTTGCATGCCTGCGACCGATCCATGCTTGCGAAGGAAGGTGGTGATTCGTTGTAGATAGGGAAGGTGTTCATCCTTCCAGATGCCGAGGTCATCCGGGCTGATTCGACCCTCGGGGCTGACGGCGGTGGCCTCGGTGATGATCAATCCTGCACCCCCGACCGCACGGCTGCCGAGGTGAACCAAATGCCAGTCGTTGGCGAACCCGTCTTCGCTCGAGTACATGCACATCGGCGAGATGGCGATACGGTTTTTTAAAGTGATGCTTTTCAAGGTCAGCGGTTGAAAAAGTTGGGTCATGTCAGTAGCCTTTCGGTACACAAGGATAGCGGGTTGACACCCCGAATTTAAAGTTGTATTTTAAATGCAACTTTAAATAATCGCTCATTATCCAGACGAGAAAGGTTTCCTGACAATGAGAGCCGTTCAACCGCCCCCGCAGCCTGACGATTTTATCGAACTCGATGATGTTCATTTTACCTTTACCGACATCCATTCGGTCGTCGACACGTTTTACGGGCGAGTTGCGGTCGATCCGCTTTTGAAGGTTCCGTTTTCAACGGTGAAGGATTGGCCACACCATGTCGTGCGCATGACGCATTTTTGGTGGATCCGCTTGGGTGGCCGCCCTTACTTGCCGGGAATGTACAACCCGGTTGAAAAACATTTTATCGCGGGTTTCAACCCGATGTTGCTTCGTCGCTGGCTTGCCATCTTCAGAAAGACGATCGAAGAAACACTCACACCCGAAAAGGGCGCGATGTGGATCGAAATTTCAGAGCACATGGGTGCGGCGCTTTCGATGAAGAATGATGCTTATAAAGAGATTATGGCGAAGCAGAAGGGGTGATGGTCGCTTTCGACGATCAATCCTTCTCACAATAACGCAAAATCACATACGGAGGCCGACTCGCACTGTTGCTGTCGGTAAAGGTCACGCTCGCGGGTCCGCTATCGACGGTATAGATTGCGCCGCTGGGCGGTCCGTTAGACGATGAGGTGAGCTTGGCGCCACTTCCCGGATCGAAAACGCCTAGATTTCCGTCAAAAGAAAATAAATTCAAAGTACCGCTCACTGTAGGGTTTTCGCCGGAGGAAAGCGTACCCACAACATCCACGGGATGGGTGGGATCGTATCCCTTCACAAACCGACCCTGAGCCGGAGTATAATCGCTCCAGCCCGTCGGACAACTCGCACCTCGGAATGCGGAAACCGCACCCGAAGGGACAGAGCGCAGATTCAAGGTTAATGGAATCTTACGATGATTGGCGATCAGCAAAAGCCCGAGGTTTTGACCCGAGGTCAAGTGGAGAGGAGTATCACTCGCTTGTTTCAACCCAAGAACGAGTTTGTTTTCGGTTTTGGACACAACCTGGATCTGATAACCGTTTAAATTCGAACTCGTCGGCGAAACCGAGTTCACAGTATCCATCCATTGCCCTTTCAAAACGATTTGTCCGTTTTGGATCGATGCAGATTGAAAAATCGGTTCATCACCTTTCAAAAGAATGCTTCGGGAGCAGCCTTGAATCGCAAGATAAAATACGATGAGCAATCCCGCCTTCAGTGATTTCATGACTCATCCTTCCGGCAATACAGGAGTACGACCGAGGGGGGCTGTGTGGATCCATCGATCGTAAGGTCTACCGATGGAGTTTCCGTGGTATCGTAAACGTTCGCACTGTAAATGCCGCTGGTCGGGGAAGCGCTTAGCTTGGAGCCGGTGAGCGGGTCAGTGGACGGAGTTGCGGTGGTAGAAAATAGATCCAAAATTGCTTCAAAAGTGGGGTTACTTCCTTCATGAGTCGAACCGACGGATGAAGTCGGATCACTAGAATCAAAGCCGGAAACGAATCGCCCCTCTGCTGCGTGGTAGGTGCTCCAGCCCGTGGGACATTCCGAAAGTGCGAAAGCGAGTATAGTTCCTGACGGGGTGGTATCCGCGACTAGACTGACTGCTTCTGCGCCCCGAGCTGATGAAAAGCTGAAAATCATGAAAGTCATGAAAATGAATTCGAGCTTTTTCATCATCACTCCTTTCTGCAATGCCTGAGCACCACGTTGGGTGGTTTGTTTTCGCCGGTGGTTTGAAGCGTCACCGATGGTGCTTCGGCGTTATTATAAACTTCGGCTGATGTTGGGCCCGCTCCGCTGGCACACAGCTTGGATATGATGGTCGGAACGTTGGAAGGGTTTATCGAGGGTGCAAACAAATCTAAAGTGGTGTTGTAGACGGGGTTTTGCCCGTTCGAAACGTCGCCGACGTTTTGTCCGATATCGGATGGGTCCAGACCCATCACGAAGTGATTTTGAAGGTCAGTCTCTTCCGTCCAACCGGTAGGGCATTCCGTATCGAACGCGGAAACGGTGCCTGAAGGAAAATCGCCCTCCACCTGAATTTGAACGGACCCTGAAAATGCCGACGGCACGCCCACGAAAAATGCCAAAAATGAAAGAATTCCCCAAAATCCCCGAACCATTATTTAAATTTTATTTAATTAATGCAGATGCGTCAATTTTAAAAGACGGGGTGAATTGTGGTCGACGTAGGGTTCGGTAAATGATTGTCGTTTACACCCAGCAGAAGGGGTAAGTTAAGATCCCCCCGTGATCCCTTTTAGTCGTTGAAGCGATAGATGATCTTTAGTAAAAACTTCTTTTCACTTTCATTCATCAGTGAAGTGTCTTGATGATCTGAAACATAAGTGACTCCCCACTCAAAACCATGAGAAGCATTCACCGGCATGCGGTTAAAGAATAATCCGATGCCCAGATGGTAGCCCGAATGCACATCGTAGTAAGAGTTTGAGGTAGGGGCGTAATATGCCAAATCGCCTTCTAGCCCGACTTGTGCGCCGGGTTTTGAAAGAACGACATAACGAAGTGAAACGCCGGGGGACGCCACCATCAGGCGGTCCACCGCAAGTTCGGTTAAAGAGTTCGAATGAAAAAAGATTCGTTCTTGAAGCGCGATCGATAGCAAGGCCTCTAAGGCCGAGCTTACTTGATAGGCGGCCCCGATCGAGAATCCGCTTCGCATTCCTGAGTCATGATCAAAGCCGACCGATTTTGCGGTTTGCAAACTAAATCGTTCAAAAGCCGCGTTGACGACAAACGCCAGTTCATGATCCCACTGAAGGCGATAGCCCAGGAGGAGCGACGGCGAAAGATTGGATAAGATCGAAGATTTGCTTCCCGTCGTCGAATCGGTCGCATCGATTCTAAAAAAATCGAGACCGAGACCCAGCGAGAACTGTCCTTGAACTTCGGCGTCGTCTTGTACGGAAGCGGGCGCCCGTTCGTCGTTTGGTGCAGGCTCTTCAGACGGTGCATCCACCTTGGCTTGCATCGGCGTGAACCCTTCCGGCAATACGATGACTTGTCCGGGGTAAATCAGATCTCCTGCCGCCTTGGTCAATCGATCGTTCAATTCGATGACTTTGGCTAAGGTTCCGTTCTTTCCGTAGACGGCGGCATTGTTTAAACGATGAAGAATTTGAGAGAGGTTCTCGCCGGCTTTAACGATATAAACTGGCGTTGCCGCAAATGCGCAAATCGGAATCAAAATCCCGATTAGGCTTGCCGTTAAAAACCTGTTTGATTTCCGCCATTTTTTTGAAGAGGAACGGTTCATACTCGGCTTATCGAGTGGCGAGCGGCAAACCTTTAGAAAATTGATAGTTTTATCGGAAGCGGGGGGAAAATGGCGCTTTTGATCTTGATCTCAGCAAGCGGGGATTTAAAGTCTGCTTCTTAGGCTTTGTAAAAGCTGGATGGTTTGATCGAGAACTTCTTTAGATTGCGTTCCGAAATTTTTTTCGGTGCTGACACCCAGTAAATCGATGATCTCGCAATTCAGCCCTTTAGAGAGTCTTTCAATAACATCGAGGGTAAGATTGGGTGCTGTATTTTCGAGCCGAGAGATGTATCGAATGGTGAGCCCAGTTCTGTCTGCTAAATTTTTCTGAGACAGCCCTTGCGCCAATCGGATGGCTCTGACATTTTTTGCAACGCATTTCCCTAACGCCATAACAACCCCCGGACTTTTAATTCTATGGAGTTGTCGTTTTTTAGATAGCCGACTTATATTTCTATATTATAGAACTTTAGTTCCATAATTCGAATTCCGATGGGCTTGCATGAGATACCTCATTGATCTAGCTGACATCGAAACATTGATGGTGCTCAAAAGAAAGGCTGTTATGTCATTACCTTCAGTTGTTTCAGAAAACTTAAGAAATATGTCCAAAAGTTCTCAAAAGCAATTTTGGGAAGAATATTATCGAAATAAAAAATCCGTTATTGGGATTTATCTTTTTTGGCTATTTGGTTGCCAATACGCCTATTTGGGAAAATGGGGCGTTCAAGTTATCTTTTGGATCACGGGTGGTGGTCTTTTGTTTTGGTGGATTCTTGATTTTTTCGTCGCGTTTAATATGGTGGGTGCCTACAACGACGATATGGCGGTTGATGCGTTGAAAAGTGTAAAACTATTAGAAACGAATATAACGTAAAGTGTCTGTGAAGCACATTTGATGTTAGATTTTTTTGATTTAAAACGAAGACGAATAGAATGGATAAAATGCGAATATGCCATTTTTTTTAAAAGTCACTTTTTGTTTTGCAGCAGCGCTCGTGAGCGTTTTTATTCCGGTGCTTCATTTTATTTTGGTTCCAGGTTTTTTGCTTTTAGGGTTTTATTTCATTTTGGCTGAAGTTTTTAGAAAAACGAGTATTGATGGAGTTTGCAAGGACTGTGGTTTTCACGGAAATATTCCTACAAGACGACAAGGTAGTTTAGGCATTGAATTGGTTTTGTGGTTCTTCTTTTTAGTTCCTGGACTCATTTACACGCTATGGAGATCATCTAGAAGGGCTTGTGTTTGTCCAAGCTGTGGGGGTGCCGCAGTTATTCCGATTAATTCCCCGATAGGTGAAAAGCTTGCGCGAACTCCCTAATTGAAATCTTTTAAGATTTGTGTGGCTAGGAAACGACTTAAGGAGGTTTTAAGATGAAGGCTAGAAAAAGCGTTTCTTTGAATGAAGTCCTTTCAAAGGAACTGAAAGATGCCGAAATTCGACTTGGTTTTGAGGAACGAAAGTTTTATCTCCAAGTGGCTCGCCTAGTATCGGATCTCAGAGCTAAAGCGGGCATCTCGCAGGCGCAGCTGGCAAAGGCCGCTCACGTTACGCAACCCTTCATTGCCCGTCTTGAAAAAGGCGATCAACGTAGGACTCCTACCTTTGATCTCGTTTTCAGGGTTTTGAAGGCGCTTGGGTATCGTATGGAAATCAGCATTCAGCCTGAATCCAAGCGAAGAGCGACTTGAGGCCAATTCGTAAGGAATAGTCTCAAAATTCAATTAAAACCGTTGAACTCGCGAGTTTAACTCGGGATTTCATTGCTGAAAGTCGAGTTCTCCGGTACACTCGCGCCTTCATGATCAAAGAAAATAAGATGACCACGCCGGCCTCCGATACTCCTGAAACCCCTGCGGTTTCTTTCGACCAATTTTCATTCAGCCACGAGCTTAAAAAAGCGATTTCAGAAATGGGGTTTACTTCAGCGACGCCGATTCAACAAGAAGCGCTCCCCATTCTTCTCGGTGAACCGACCGATTTTTTAGGGCTTGCTGCGACCGGTACCGGAAAGACAGCAGCCTTCGGAATTCCGCTTCTCGAAAGACTCGATGTGAAAGACAAAGGCGTTCAAGCTTTGATTATTTGCCCGACTCGCGAACTGGCAAAGCAGGTCGCAGAACAGATGAACTTGCTCGCACGTTACAAGCGCACGAAGACACTGGCGATCTATGGCGGATCGGACTACAGCGGACAATTGCGCGCCCTTCGTGACGGAGTCAGTGTGGTGGTCGGAACTCCGGGGCGGATCATCGATCACCTCGAACGCGGCACTTTGACTTTGAATTCGCTGAAGACCGTGATTCTCGACGAAGCCGATGAAATGATTTCAATGGGTTTCAAAGAAGATATCGAGTCTATTCTTGAGCGCGCCAGCGAAGCCGAGCAGCTGAACACTTGGTTGTTTTCAGCAACCATGAGCCGCGAAATTCGCAAGATCGCCGATCACTTCCTCAATGAACCTCGTCAGATTCAGATCAACAAAACCGAGATGGTCACTTCTGCGGTAAAGCAATACTTTTACGCCGTTCGCGAAGAAGAAAAGCCGGACGTTATCGGCCGTCTGATCGATCAGGTTCCGGGCTTCTATGGTTTGATTTTCTGTCAAACCAAAGCCTTAGTCATCGAACTGACTCAGACGCTCAAAAGCAAGGGATACCTCGCCGATTGTCTTCACGGGGACATGGAGCAAAACGCGCGTGAACGCGTGATGAAAGCGTTCAAGGCGAGGACGCTCAATCTCTTGATTTGTACCGATGTCGCTTCACGCGGGATTGACGTGAAAGACCTCACCCACGTCGTCAATTACTCGCTTCCACGCGAACTCGATCTTTATGTTCACCGCATCGGTCGTACCGGTCGCGGTGGTAAAGAGGGTTTGGCTCTCAGTCTCGTCACCCCGAGCCACATGAACCTCGTCAAAAAGATCGAACAGATGACGAAGTGTAAAATGACGAAGGCGCAGGTTCCGAGCGACGCCGAGTTGCTGAACCTCAAAGTCGATAAACTTTTAAACGATTTCAATGCTCCGATCGCTCAAGACGCATTGGGGGCAAGTGAAATCGAAAAGCTGATGAACGGCAGCGGATGGAAAGAAGTCATCGAGACGATGACGAAGGAAGAGATTATCGGCCGATTCCTTGCGCGTCAGCTCAAGGCTCCGAAACCGAGGGCTCCTGAGTTTCCTCCGCTTCGCGCCGATAAACGTCGCGCATTCATGGATCGCCGGGAAGGCCGCGAAGATCGCGGCAGGCCGTTTGAGCGCAAGAAAAAGGCGCCGTTTGCCAAATCTCCATTTAATAAAGTCCCGTTCGATAAAGCTTCTTACGATCTGAAAAAGGCCGACAGAAACAAAAAAAGGTTCGGTGCTAAACATGCCGAACCACGCTGACGTCATCATCCTGGGCGCCGGCGGCGCCGGAATGATGTGCGCGATTCACGCGGGTAAACGCGGTCGCGATGTTCTTCTTTTGGATCATGCGGCCAAAATCGGCGGCAAGATTCTGATTTCGGGCGGAGGTCGCTGCAATTTTACCAATCTGGGGGCCAGCCCCCAGCAATATGTTTCTCAAAATCCGCACTTCATGAAGTCGGCGATGTCACGGTTTACTCCGCGTGATTTCATCGATTTGGTCGAAGCCCACGGGATTGCTTATCACGAAAAAAAATTGGGCCAGCAATTCTGCGACGGATCCGCACAAGCGATCGTCGAAATGTTGAAAAAGGAATGCGCTGAAGCCAACGCGAAGATCAAACTCAATTGCAAGATCGAAGAAATCAAAGCCTTGGGCGAGCGCTCGTTTGAAGTGTGTACGAGTCAGGGCATTCATACCTGCGAATCGCTCGTCGTCGCCACGGGCGGCCTTTCGATCCCGAAGATCGGGGCTACCGGAATTGGTTACGAGATCGCTCAGCAGTTCGGACTAAGGCTAGCCGAACGCGCGGCCGCACTCGACGGTTTTACTTTGAGCCGACTCGATGCCGATGCCTTCGAGGGTTTGGCCGGAGTATCGCTCGATTGCACGATGACCACTCACGGAATTACTTTCCGTGAAAACATTTTGTTTACGCATGCGGGCCTGAGCGGCCCGGCCACGCTTCAAGCTTCTTTGCACTGGCGCAAAGGCGATGCCGTCGTGACGAACCTGATTCCTGATCAGGATTCCTTTCAATGGTTTTTGAAAAAGAAAAAAGAAGGCAATAAGTCGTTGGTGAGAAACCTGCTGAGCGAACTCATTCCGGGCCGTCTGGCGGATCGTTTGTGCGAGCTTCACTTCGCTCAGGGCGATACGCCGTTGCCTCAGGTGTCTGAAAAGGCGCTTGAAGCTTTCTGCAAAACCGTCCTTCACGCTTGGACGATCATTCCGAGCGGAACCGTAGGCTACAGCAAAGCCGAAGTCACTCGCGGCGGAGTCGATACCGACGAGCTTTCTTCAAAGACTATGGAAGCCAAGAAAGTTCCAGGGCTCTACTTTATCGGAGAAGTCGTCGACGTCACGGGCTGGCTCGGCGGATACAATTTTCAATGGGCTTGGGCTTCGGGGACTGCAGCGGGGCAGGTGGTTTGATTTTGTCGGAATCTATTGGTCTGCTTTTTTCGTTTTTTTGGAAGAGGAGAGCTTTAAAAGTCTATCAAAATCGGATTCGAACAAGCGGTCTTGAACAATGCGATATTTCTCGAATTCGCTTTCAGCGTGAGTTTTGGCGATTTCAGCACTGACTTTACCGGAATCTTTTAAAATGTCTCGATCCCACAGTTTCAGAAATCCACTCAATCGCTCCTCCCAGTCAGCCATGGTCATAGGAATGCGACGGATAGCCTGAATTTCAGCCATGTCAAGATACGCAGACACAATGCGCTCCATTTGTGCCAATTCAACATCAGATAAATAGTTTTTGGCAACTGACACGTCGTATTTATGAATTTTTCCATCGGGAGAACCTTCCCAAGAAGTGAGCCCCATGTACTCTTTTTTATGGTTTGCTCGATCGAGAATTACTTCCGCTGCTGTTTGGCCATGAATTGCGTAGTGCAACTTATTTTGTACGGCGGAAAAAAACCGCTGAGTAGCGGTTGCAGATGAATCATAATCCAATGCGGTAGCGTAAATATCCGTAATTTTTTGATAGAACTTGCGTTCAGAAAGGCGGATTTCACGAACTTTTTCTAATTGCCGTTCGAAGAATTCATCATTCAGGATGCTGCCACCTGACTTTAAGCGTTCTGAGTCCATTACCCAGCCTTGAATGGTATAGTCCTTGACGATTTGGTTAGCCCATTTACGAAACTGTACTGCTCGTTCATTTTCGATCTTAAATCCTACAGCAATGATCGCCTGCAAGCTGTAGTGTTCAACTTCGCGTTTTACCTCACGATTACCCTCAGTTTGAACAATTAAGTATTGCTTAATAGTTGCATCGCGCTCGAGTTCGCGATCAGTATAGATGCGTTTTAGATGCTGGTTGATGGCTGGCACGGTTACGTCGTAAAGAGTTGCCATCATTTTTTGAGTGAGCCAGATGTTCTCATCTTCATAGCGCATTTCTATGCTAGCCTCTTGTGATCCGATGGCTGCAACGAAAGTAAGGTATTCTGCGGCTGAGGAGCGAATGATTGAGACTTCTTTATTCTTTTTTTTCATTGGTTCTTAAAACTGGAGGAGGGGATGGGATTCGAACCCACGAAAGGTGTGACCCTTTACACGCTTTCCAAGCGTGCTCCTTCAACCACTCGGACACCCCTCCTTGGAAATAGATCGGATTTCAAAAAATTAGCATGGTGGCCGGGGGTTCGTCCACCAGAACTTCAGCCGGCTTGATCCAGGGCCGGGTCGAGTGGAGCGTCGGGCAGGTTGCCGCCTAAAATGGCGTTACAGCCGTTAATTTGGCTTAAAATGCGCGCAAGCTTGGCGTCGATTCGGTGCTCGTAAACTCGACCTGCGACCCCGAGCGCACCCAGAATGCCGTACCCCGTGATCTTGACTCCGAGGTTCTGCGAGCTGGACCATGAAAACCCGACGACGCTCATCACCGAGCCGATGGCTCCGAGTTTGTAGACGTCGGCGTTTTTCTGTTTCACGAACAGGATGTCTTTCAGATCACCACCGGCTTGCTCGTGGAGCAGATTTTGAAGGTCTTCGTATTTCGAAACGGCGCGGTCCCAAACCTGCTGGGTCGCGATCGCCATGCCCGTACTCATGCCGAACTGTAAAAGGCTCGGCAGTTCGACAGGCAATCCCAGCATCTTACGCGCGAAGTTTTCACCGAAGACGATGGTGCTTCCGAAGGCAACTTCGACCATTCCCCAGTTGATTTTGCCGTGAATGCGCTCGATCCGGTTTGCGGTCGCTGGATTGCTGAGCAATTTTTTCAGCCGAGGATATTTGTTCAGATCGAGCGAATTGTAGAATCGAACCTTATTCGAAAAATGGTTGATCGGAATGTAAAACGCCGCCGAAAGGGTACAGGCTAAGGCGAGGGTCGAGCTCAGCTCGACCGAGTGTGAAAGGCTTAAACCCGCGAAGAGCATGCTTCCGATTCGAAAACCGGTCGAATTCGAAACGCGGATCAGAGTCCAGACCAGTCGCGAGTGGTTCAGGTACCACGAATCCTTTTTCGCGAGGCGCGCCTTCGGAAGCTGAATGCCCGCCGCTTGGTCGGTTTCGATGTTCTTCGATTTTAATTTTTGGACGATCGTGCTGACGAAATTTTGCGCTTTCGAGACGATCTTTTGAACTTGAGCGGGATTCCGTCCGTCGTGGTCGAAGCTCAGCCAGCCCGCCTCAAAGAAGGCTTCGGGATTGATCGCGTGATCTTTTTCGATTTCAGCGGTCAGTCCATCGATCGAGGTCGAAAGCCCATCTGCGTCGGAGGCCTCGCCGATCGTCACCTCGACGTGAACGTCGTTGGCTTCGAGCGCGTAGCCCATTGTTTTGACGAGGGATGAAGATTGCGCAAAAGACGAAGAAGCGGCCAATGCCGATACCAAAAGAATCGGAAGCAAGAGTGCAGATTTTCGAAAGAGCGCTTTCATGTGTCTTTTTCCAGCCGCTTCAGTATCGCGAGTAATGAAGCATCGACAAGAAAAATAATTATACAGCATTCGTTTAATAAAGTCAAACAAAAACCTCGGGTATTTCGTTCAACCTTTTGAATTGAAATCAGGGTGGAATTGCGGATGTTCGAGGATGGCGCGCTCAAAGCGTTCGCGTTCGGCCCCCGAAAGTGTCGAGGGAACCTTCGAACCGCTCCGTTGCCAGGTTTCGAGCCAAGCCTGGCCCAAGAGGCGCCCATGGGCTCGCGCTGACGAAGCTTCGTTAAAAGCGACTGTAGTGTGCTCCTTGGGGCCCGAGCCGGCACCATAGCCGACGAAAAAACCTTGCGAGAGTAAGCCCGCCCGAACCGCCGTCGAGGCCGAGTAGGTCATGAGCTTCATCGGGCGCGCCTTCCAATGCGAGGCAAGCTGCTTGAAGGTTTCTAAACTCCAAAGTTCGGAGTCGGTTCGGTACGAAAACGGATCATAAAAAACCAGATCAGGCGCGGGCGCATTCGCGAAGGTCTTTAAAAAATCGCCCTCGTGTAAGGTCCATCGAAGAGGTGCCGTCGGGTGCCGCCATTCACGATCATTTAAAATCGCATGCGGAGCCGCATGCCTCAGGTAAGAGAAGGTGCCGTGATTCTTGAGTGCAAGCCTGAGCGGATCGAGATCGATCTCGAAACTCACTAAATGGGTTTCGCACTCCGAAGGCTTTTGCGATGAAAGTTTTTCAATCTCGCGCACGACGGCCATGGCATTGGTCGCGGCACCGAGGCCGACGTCCCAAATGACGAGATTTTGCTTTTGAGATAACTGTTTTTCGAGCTCGGCGGGTTCGAGGTAGAGCGTTCGCGCTTCGACTTCGGGCGGATTCACCGAGTGCATGATTTCGCCCGAGCTGCGTTGTCGAATGCTCGAAAATCCCTGGGTAGAGATATGAATTTCATAATCCCCCAAGATGCGATTTTTTTCTTTTTTCGAAGGCTTCGGCTTTTTCGGATGAACGGCCGGATTGTCATCGTCGTGCAGGGCTAGTTCTTGTCTGCGAGTCCGGTAAAATTCGAGAAAGCGGCCTTGCAGGATCGCTTCGCGGATTTCGCGCATCAGTCGGTGGTAAAAGTAAAGATTGTGCTGCGTGAGCAAATGCCAGCCCAAGACCTCATCGGTTTTATTCAGGTGATGCAAATACGCGCGCGAGTAGTGAGAGCAAGTCGGGCAGTCGCATCCGGGGTCGAGCGCTTCTTCTGAAAATTTATAAACGCTCCTGCGCATCTGGAATTTTCCGCGCGAGGTAAACGCCACACCCCGTTGGGCCAGCTGCGAGGGAATAATGCAATCGAACATGTCGATGCCCCGATGCACGCCTTCGAGAATATCGAGCGGGGTACCGACGCCCATTAAGTAACGCGGCAAATGGCGCGGGAGCAAACTCGTTGTGAGTTCGGTGAAGTCTTCGCGCTCGGTCTTGGTTTCGCCGACGGCCAAACCGCCCACGGCAAATCCGTCGAAGCCCGCACCCTGGTGATGCAGCTGAGTCAGCACCTCGGCGCTTTGGCGGCGCAAATCCTCAAAACAAGCGCCTTGAACGATGGCGAACATCGACTGCGGCGAGTCTTCGCGTGCGATCAGGCTACGAAGTGCCCAGCGGTGGGTCAGCTCCATCGCGGCCTTGGCTTGATCGTGATTTGAAGTCGAGGGGATGCACTGATCGAGCACCATCATGATGTCCGAGCCGATCGCGCGCTGGGTTTGGATGCTGAGCTCGGGCGAAAGCAGAATCATTCGTTTATCGACATAACTTTGAAAAAGCGCACCCTCTTCGTTCATGCGGCGCGAATGTGGGAGCGAAAAAATCTGAAAGCCGCCCGAGTCGGTCAGTACGGGGCGATCCCAATTCATGAAGCGGTGAATGCCGCCGAATTTTTTAAGAACCTCGGGGCCCGGACGCAAAAGCAAGTGATAGGTATTTGCCAACAGCACGTTCGAACCTGCGGCCTTGAGTGATTCGACCGTTTGGCTTTTGACCGTGGCCTGGGTTCCGACCGGCATGAAGATCGGCGTTTTCACTTCGCCGTGAAGCGTAGTGAATGTCGCAGCGCGAGCGGCAGAGTCAGGACTTTCGGCATCAAGATGAAAATGGAGACGAGACATCCCGCCCATGATAGCATGCTTTTAAAGGAGATCTTCATGATGAAAATCATTTCGAGACTTTTAATGTTGTCCATTTTTTTAGCACCGGCCTTAACCCCGGTCGCGCATGCTGAAGGTTATCTCGGCGGGATCGTCGGAACGGGTTCAGCAAGCGGAACCGCCGCCAACCTCGATTCGGGTTTGGTTCTGGGGGCAACCCTGGGGTATCGCCTAGTCCCTGATCTGGGTGTGGCCCTGACGTATCAGCACTCGGCATTGAAGGCGAGTGGCATTGATGTCGGCGTGAGCCAGATTATGGCCGAAGGAAACTTCTTCACGCTGCTCTTCTTGCAAGGCGGTTTGCATGCAGGTTCGGTGATCACGAAAGTCGCCGGATATTCTTCGACCGATTTTGGCGTGGGTGCCCATCTGGGCATTGACGTGCACGTCGCGGATTCTTGGTCGGTCGGCGGACAGGTGTACTACACCTACGTCACCCAAGAAAACGACAAGCACAGCTTGTTCAACTTCGTGATTCCGATCAAATACTGGTTTTAAGTTTCATTTAAGAGTTTCGGGCGAGTCGAGCCCTCGCCGAAAAACTCGCGTAACAGATCGTTGAGCGCGGCTTGCGCCTTTCGACTTTCGGGATGCGATTCGTCCGAAACCTTCTCTGCTAAAATGATTTCGTTTTTCATCGAATGTTCCCACCCCACGAGTTCACTCACCGTCACGCGATAGCCTTTCGCGCTCAAAAATAAAGTTCGCATCACGTTCGTCAGATGACTTCCGAATTCACGCCGATGAATGGCGTGATGATAAAGAGATTTTAAATCGGAGCGTGAGTCTTTCAATAATCGCGCAATCTCGGCCTGACAGCACGGAACGAGTGCGAAGGCGCGGGCCTGATGCCGCAGCCCGAATAAGATCGCATCGTCGGTCGCCGTATCGCAGGCATGAAGCGCGCACACGAGGTCGACCGGTCCGTCGAACTGCCCGTCGGTCTGGGCACTGTCGATCGCGGACGCTAAAAACTTCATTCGCTCAAAACCCGAGGCCATCGCCAATGCTTTCGATTTTTCGACCAGCGCTTCGCGCGATTCAATCGAGATCACCTCTGCCGATTCGAGATCGCGAAGAAGCAGGTCGTAGAGGATGAAGCCGAGATAGGATTTACCGGCACCCATGTCGACGACAGTGAGTGAGCGATGGGGAGGCAGGGTTTGTGCGAGCGAAGCGATCATCGGCTCGATGAAGCGGGTCAGGTGGTAAACCTGTTTGAGCTTTCGTCGCGAGTCGGCGTTCAAGCGCCCGTCGCGGGTCAGGATGTGCAGCTCTTTTAAAAGCTCCAGCGATGTCCCGGAATAAAGCTCTCGAATGTCGTTGCTGGACGAAAAAATTTCAGCAGGAATCGTTTTCATGCGGGTCTTATATCTCAAATCAAAGAACCTGGGGCGAAAAATATTTTTTCGAGTGTTGACAGTTCAGAAAGGTTCGATACGATTGATTCATCGGTTGTAGTATCCGCTTCACGGAAGAGGCAACTCGTAGTTTTAATAGTGTGGTTGCGGTCGAGTCCGTGTCCGAGGGATTGGATAAAGCTTAAGCTTGATCGAGGGATTGATCGGCTAGATCGTTTTACAGAGAACCCGTCTCAGAGAGATCTGAGACGGGTTTTTTTTGGTTCGATTTGGCCTTCATTTTTTTATTGGCTTCACTGACCAGGGCTTCAAGACCAAGAACTGCGACTTTCTGAGCGGCCCAGGATGGGCCTCAGCGAAAAGGCCAGGAAGGCCGAGGAGCAGTTCTTGGTCTTGAAGCCCTTTCCCGTGCTGCCCAATAAAAAAACCCGGCTGAACCATTTCAGCCGGGCAGGAGAGTGAGAGAGGAGAGAGAGCGGACTACGGACTAAGAAAATTGGGGAGCAATTGCGATGCAATGCCAAGAAGAAGCGATTGCTACGCAATGCCAAAAAGTGAGAGGCGGCCCGCAGGTTCGGTAGCGGGGAATTGGCTGAGAAATCCCTTTCGGGATCAGGGGGGTGTAGCCCAGCGATCTGAGAGCCACTCACATCTCTGGATGCGCCCTTGCGGGCGAAGATTTGTTTTGTGAGCTCCGTGACTTCCGAGCCGCCTCGGGTCACGCTTAGAGATACTTCATGAGACGTGCCAACTCGGGGCGAGCGGTCCCATATCGTCATTTCAATGACTTAGGAGGTAGATTAAATTGCGGCGTGTCATGATGGCCCCGGTCGTTAAGGTGCAAAATGACACCCTGTGAGCCCCATTCCTTCAATCCGCACGAAAGCAGTTGGGATAAGTCAATTAGGATAGGTCAGGTGGTAAATCTCAGGCAGGTTCCGCTCGTGTTCTTCGAGATCGAGCCCATAGCCAATTAAGAACTGATCATCGACCTTGCGGCCGACGTATTTTACCTGAACGTCGACGATGCGTTTTTCGGCCTTGTCGAGCAGGCTCACGATTTCAAGCGAGGCCGGTTCGGATTGAATCAGACGATCGCGTAAGAATTTTAACGAGCGCCCGCTATCGATGATCTCTTCGACGATCAGAACATGCTTGCCCCGAATGTCGCGCGAGATGTCTTTCAATAGCGTCACCGTCCCGCTCGATGTTTTTTCTTTTCCGTAGCTCGAAAGGCGGACGAAGTCGATTTCGACGTCGGTCTTTAAGGCGCGCATCAGATCGGCCATGAAGACCGAGGCACCCTTCAAAACTCCGATTAAAAGGAGCGTTTTTCCGTGATAATCCTTGCGAATTTCTTCAGCCAGACGCGAGACGATGGCCTGGATTTCGTCGGAATTCAGATACTGCGTGAACTGGGCATTTCCGCACTGAATATGGTCATTCATAAAAAATCCGACGGGATTAGGCGTTGGTTTTTTCGGCGTGGACTTCGGTCGAAGCGGCGGCGGCGGTTTCCGGTTCGGGTTGTGGCTGAGCCTGCTGCAGTGGCTGAGAGAAAGGCTGAGCCGGAGGCGCTTCTTCTTTCAAACGTTTGAAATTCGCTTCTTCAACGCCCGAAATCGAGTCTTTGAAATTTTTAATCGCTTTCCCCATGGTGTTTCCCAGCTGGGGCAGGCGCTTCGGGCCGACGATCAGAAGGATGACTCCAAGAATGATAATATGCTCAAACGAGATTCCGAACATGGTGGTAAATCCTTTCGTGAGGGACCCTTCATCATTATCGAATTTGAGTGATTGAGTCAATCGGGCAAAATATCGGGTGAAATACCGATACAAAGGTCCGCCCGGTCGATCTGAGAAAGGGCCGGTTCGCCGTGCAGTTCGGTATTAGCCAGGATGTCTCCACGGCCTGGCGAAAGGTCTTTCGAGCCTCCATTCCATTCAAACCGAGCCCGGCGTTTTCCGTCCTGGCCACAGATAAAGAATTCAGAGGTCTTTTTGCTCAGAGAATGGGCGGGACTGACCAATCGGTAGGTTTTCTCGCGCGGCCCCCGGAGTTCGGGCAGGATCGCTTCGAGCGGCTTTCTCGTCTTTTGAATAGCGAGATAACTGAAGGGGAGCGATTTGCGGTCGAGCCCGACCAGCGCATCCAGTTCTCGTAAGTAGGCCGGCCGCCACCACGAGGCTTCTTCGTGGCACCAATCGTCCTCTTTGGCGAGGGCCCCGCAAGCTTGATGGCCCAGGCAAGGCAGCAACACTTGTAAGCCCGCTTCTCCTGAAGCGACTTTGGCATGTTCCAGAAACGCCTTTCTGAGGGAGAGCAGTTTTCGGGATTGGAGTTTCAATGCAGGCTCGACGATGATGACGAGCCCTTCGTCTTCGAGATGACGGTCGCAAGCTTCGATCAGACGATCGGCCAGCGTCTCGGGCGCGAGATCGCTCTCGTTCAAAAAGTAACTCATCACAAAGAGATGAAACTTCGGCGCATTTTTCGGAAGCCACGGGCTCGACAGGTCGACCCGGCGGTGAAAGGGGCGGGCGGTGATGTTTTGTTCGTTTGAACGGGCATAATGATCGAACCACTGAGTCCCCAAGGTCAGGGCGGCTTTGCTTTGCTCGATGAGCGCGAACGACCCGTTTCGCGGAAGACCCAGAGGAGCGTACTTTTCGGCCGCGAGAATCCCGCAGGCGCCGGATGCCGAGCCTGCTCCCCATTCGAGTGCGCGAAAGTCCGAATCGCTCGAAAAGGGCCAGCGAAAGCCCAGGCGGTAAAGCTCGCTCCAAACGCTGGCGACCCGAAAAAGATTCGGTGGCATGAATGACAGAAAATAGGCGAGTCTGCGGTTTTTAGGGTTCGAGCCTTCGGACCAGTAGGCCTCGGAATCGATGGCGTCGGTCTGCGCGCCCTCTTTGCGGTTGAAGAGCTCCGAAAGCGCTTTGACGTGCGGAGCGACCGATCGGGTCAGAAATCGTTTTTGCTTCAAAGCATCGGCTTCGGGAATCAAGCCGTTTTGAAGCAGGAAGTCAGTCAGGACCGGTTCGAAGCCGTCTTTGAAAGCATTGATGAGGGAAACCGGGACTCGCATTCTTTCCTTTGTCTTTTCCAATCTCTTTACGTTACCCTTGTCGGTAAATGAAATTAGGTTTAGCCGAGAAGGAGCCCCCTCGTCCACCCACGATTTTGGTGTTGGGTGAAGGCGCGCTCGCGACTCAAATTCAGGAAGATTTAAGCGAGCTGGGCTTACACTC